>Ga0209504_1000804_pt1 | contig 25733 bp, 14 predicted proteins | sample COGITO_mtgs_1005_FD_184791 | JGI IMG/M metagenome (GOLD analysis project Ga0209504, IMG submission 184791) | Pelagic marine microbial communities from North Sea - COGITO_mtgs_100511 (SPAdes) (version 2) | ecosystem: Environmental > Aquatic > Marine > Epipelagic ...
CAGGATGTAGTTGAACAACGGATACACGAAGATGCTGTGGCGGTCGGTGGTTGGTCACTCGACCTGCATCCGTCGGATGCGGTTTACAGCGAAAAGTCTCCCTGCAACCAGTGGCACAGTAAAGGCGTGTTCGGGATTCCGTATCGCTGTTACTACAGTCGAAATATCAGCAACCTGTTCCTGGCGGGGCGTATCATCAGTGCTTCGCACGTCGCCTTTGGTTCGACTCGTGTGATGTTGACCTGCGCACACGGCGCTACTGCGGTTGGTATGGCGGCGTCGCATTGCCTGCGCGACGGACTGGCCCCACGTGATCTGACTGAGCCGACACGCATGGCAGCGCTTCAGCGCGCGCTCAATCGAGTGGGGCAGGCCATTCCGGGCATCCCACTGAGCGATGACTGCGATCTAGCCCAATCGGCGACACTTTCGCCTTCTTCCACCTTACAGTTGACCGAACTTTCCGCGGATGGTCCTTGGCTGGATCTGGAATATCCGGTGGCGCAGCTGTTGCCGTTGACGCCTGAAGATCGTCCGACCGTGACACTGCGAATTCGCGCGAAAGCGGCAGGTGAGCTACGCGTAGCGCTGCGGGTCAGCGACAAGGCTGAAAACTTCACGCCGGAAGCGACGCTCTGTGAGCAGACCTTTACACTCGCTGCGGGTGAGCAGACCATTGAATTTCCCGTCACTAACGGAGTGGATCAAAACCGCTATGGCTTCCTCTGCCTCTACGGCGATGCGGCTACCGAAGTCGCTTGTTCTGAACAGCGCGTGACTGGCCTGATGACCGTGCGTAAGAAATTCAACCACGCGGTATCGAACACGGGTGAGCAAGTTCCACCAGCAGGCATTGGGATTGACCGCTTCGAATTTTGGGTGCCGGACCGTCGGCCCGAAGGGCACAATCTGGCCTTCAAGTTGTCGGAACCACTTGAGGCATTTGAACTAGAACAGCTCGCGAGTGTGACGTTCCGTCCTACGGTATCCACGAATGCCTGGGTGGTTGCAGCGGCGGATCCGAGCCCACGCCTCGATATTGCCTGGGATGCTGAGCAAACGATCCGTGAGATCGTGCTGCACTTTGATACCGACTTCGACCATGCCATGGAAACCGCGCAGTGGGGGCACCCTGAGGATGTGATGCCGTTCTGTGTGCGCGACTACGTGCTCCGCGATGCGGACGGTAAAGAGTTGCATCGCTGTTCCGGCAATCATCAGACCGTCAACCGCATTCGTTTTGCCGAACCTGTTTGCACCCGGGGCTTGTCACTGGAACTGACACATCCATCGGCTCAAGTGCCTGCCGCTCTGTTCGGTATCCGGATCTACTAATAAACGATCGAGACGAAGTGATGGTGAAAATAAAATATTGGAGTGCACTCGCAGCCATCGTGGTGAGCTGTTTCGCAGCAGAGAGTGCCGCGGTGGAAAGTGGTTCGACGGAGCTGAAGTTCGGAGCGCAGCGAATAACGGTGGAGCCTACGGGCTTTCGTTTTAAATTCACAGACACGTCCGGCACGATTCTGGCTCCCGCTCACGCGCAGGCCGGCTTGCGTCTCGACGGCCAAGCAGTGACTGCCACTGAGGCGCACTCCGATCGACCGGGGCATTTTACGGTGATGACGGCGCAGGACTTGAAGGCGAATGTGAGCGTGGCAACTTCTGAGGGACTGGTTTCCATTACGGTAGCGCCGGAGAAAGAGGGCGCGTGCAAGATTGACTTGAGTCTGGGGGGCTTGCCAGTGGCCTATGGCCTTGGCGACGCCGGCGGCTGGAGCGGTCAGCTGAATTTGGTGACGGATAAAAATGTCCGTTATTCGCTAGTCAATAATGGTAGCTCGAAGCGCTGGCAAAGTTCCTTTGTCATTTTCCCTCATAACGGGCTGGCCGGGGTGGTGTTCGGGGGCAAGCAATCCTCGGTGCTTTTGGGGCCGGAAGCATACACCATGACGGTAACGGCAGACGAACCTGTCACCTTTCACTATATGAGCGGCGACATGCCTACGATTTACGGGAATTATAAAAAACTATTAGTCGAGAACGGTTTCCCGTGGGTTAAACCTAAGTCGAGGTTGTTCGAACTGGGCTGGGAGTCTTGGGCAGCGCTCGGCTATCAGACGCGCGACGAGACGGTGCTGAAGTCCATTTCTGATTTTCAAAAAAAGGGCTATCCCATCCGCTGGGCGGTCACGGGATCCGGCTTCTGGGAAGAGGGTGGCACGACCACTAGTTTTGGAAAATATGGTAAGAAGTTTTCTGAGCCGAATGCTTTCAAAGCCAAGCTGCATGCGCAGGATGTCAAATGGATGATCGGGCTGCGCACCAACTTTGTGCTGCCGGGTGGACCGCATATTCCCAAGAGTGCGAAGCGGGACTTCAATTTGAAAGGGAAATTCTTCAACGGTAACCCCCTTTCAACGGTTGGCGTGGATCAGAGTTACTTCGTGACAGACCCCTCAGGGAATTTGGTCGTCAAGACGTCCCGCTACTTTCCGATTGTCCCATGCTATCTGCTCGATGGGCGTAATCCTCAGGCAGTTGACTGGTATACCGACCACTATCGCTCCTGGGGTGTGGATGGCATTAAAGAAGATACCATGATGGATGTGGGATCTGACCTGCTTGATATTTTCAATGACCCTATTGCGCGTCTTGCCGATGAGGGTGCACTGGTGATGGCACGCTGCGGTAGCTTTAGTTCGTCAGGCACGCTGCTGCGCATCAATGATACCCATGTGAAGGACATGAGTCAGCGGACGCCGATCAATTATTGGCACTATGCGGCCAGCGGAGCTCCAAACGTTTATTCGGATACGGTTGGGTTTCGACAGATGAAAAACTATACAAATAAGGTCGTCCGCCATGCTTGGTTGATGGCAGTCACGGCGGGGCTTGCCGTCGGAGAGGTGCCCTATGGTTGGAACGAGAAGCAGCAGGGGCTTTTTAAAAGGCCTTTTGATTTTCACTATCAAATCGGACCTTACCTGTATGATGCTGCAATGAAATCCTACCACTCAGGCTATCCATACACGCTGACGCCGCTGGGGATTGCTTATCCGAATGATGCAAACGCTGCCGAGCCGACGCACTATCAGTGGATGGCGGGCGAGTCGTTGCTCTGTGCGCCTCTGGTTAAAAATCATGAGAGCAGTCAGATGGATCTCTATCTGCCAGAGGGACCTTGGTTCGACTACGACACTGGAAAAAAATATCAGGGACCGAAGTTACTGAAGAATTTCGCGATGCCGCGGGACAAGACGCCCTGTTTTGTTGGCGGCAAAGGAGTCCTGATTACTCGCGAGTCAGATGACGCGCCTCTCACAGCTCGGATATATCCGATCATCAAAGAGAGCAGTCCGTTTATCTTCACTCATCCTGATGGCAGCTCACAAAGTGTGATTACGCTTAACAGCTGGAAGGGCATGCCCGTTGTGAAAAATACGACAACCGGTGACGTGGTGCCTGTTATCTTGGATGAAAAAAGTGGTTCCGTCTCCTTTGCGTTGTTGCCCGGAAATAATTACCAACTGAACGAAAACAACTAGTTGGATTTTTGAGGACCGGATGCTAGCTCGACCGACAACAGGAATAGATACGATGATACAAGTCGCGATATTGACACTCGCAGTGATGCTTTATGCGTCGTCTCTGGGCGAGGTCAACTATCTGGCTGAAGTGATGGTCAACGACCAACCGCTTGGTGTGCTGTGGAAGCCGCCGTTCCGAATCGACATCACCGATGCCGCGAAAGCCGGTGCGAACGATGTAGTGGTGGACGTGACTAATGTATGGAAAAAATGGATACTGGGGGGCTGGAAGTTTCCGGAGGCGGAGCGGGTGACCTGGACGCTCTATCCATTCTATCGCGACGATAAAGATGCGCCGCTGATGGACTCTGGCCTGCTGGGGCCGGTGCGCTTGCTGAGTTGACAGTCAGTCTCATTCAATCCGTAATAACATAAACCAAAACGAAGTATGTTGAAAAACGAATCCAAACAGTTAAACATCCATAAACCTCACTTGCCCTTTCTGGTCTTCATCTGCGTGGCTTCGGCGCTGGGGGGACTGTTGTGGGGCTTTGATGCGATTGTCATTTCCGGCACGATCAACTCGGTGAAGTTGCAGTTTGCTCTGTCGCCCGTGATGGAGGGATTCTTTGTCAGCTCCGGTCTATTGGGAGCGGTGTTTGGCTCCGGGCTGTCGGGTTGGTTGAGCGACAAGTTTGGTCGTAGCCGCAATCTGTTGCTGGCTGCGGTGTTGATGTTACTGTCGGCGATCGGCAGTGCATGGGCCACCAATATCGAGTTGCTTGTCTTTGCCCGTTGGTTAGGCGGCCTCGGAGTTGGTATTTCCGCGATGGTGTGCCCGCTGTATATTTCTGAGATTTCACCGACTCACTTGCGCGGTCGTTTGGTGACGATGTTCCAGTTTGCGATCACACTGGGCATTATGGTCGCACTGTTTAACAACTACTTCCTGCACCAGTGGGCGGCCTCGGTTGCCGAAACCGCTGCGGAAGGGAGTTTTATGAAGTGGTTTGTGGCCGACGAGACCTGGCGCGCGATGTTTGCTTCCGAGCTCGTGCCCGGTCTGTTTTTCCTCGTGATGGCGGCTTTCTTGCCAGAGAGCCCGCGCTGGTTAGTCAAGGAAGGGCGTGTTGAAAAAGCCGGACAGGTGCTCAATCGTATCTTTCGTAATGGTGCCGATCAGGAGCTAGAGAGCATTCAAGATGCGGTGGCCAAGGAGAGTGCGACTCAGAAGCGCTTCGTAGACGTGCTGCAAAAGAAATACCGTAAGCCTTTGATCATTGCGATGCTGTTGGCCGCTTTCGCGCAGTTCAGCGGCATTAATGTAGTATTCTACTACGGCACCTCGATGTTGGAAAGCGCCGGTCTCAAGGCCGATGGTGCTTTGAGTGGCATGGCCGTGATCGGCTTTTGTAATATGATTTTCACGACCATTGCGATGGCCTTTGTCGATAAGCTTGGTCGTCGTAAATTGCTACAGTTCGGCACCATCGGTGCCATTGCCTGCTTAGCCGGAATCGGTGCGAGCTTTAATAGCGGGGCCAATGCGATGTTGATCGTGCTGATGTGTGCCTTTGTCGCGTTCTTTGCCTTCTCGCTTGGGCCGATCAAATTCATCTTCGCATCGGAAATTTTCCCGACCAACATTCGCTCACATGCGATGTCGATTGTGATTCTGACGATGTGGGGAACGGATACGATTGTCGGTCAATTTACTCCGAGCCTGCGCGACGCAGTAGGGCCTTCGGTCACCTTTTTCCTCTTTGCTGCAATTTTGGTGCCGCAGATCTTCATGGTCTGGAAGTGGATGCCAGAGACTGCCGGACGTTCCCTTGAGGAAATCGAAGCGGATTTTCACAAGGGCGAATAGCCGAATTAAAAATGGATTAGCATCGGCAGTGTCCGCCGATGCTAATCTCAAAATATTCAAAGGTAATTTATGCATATGAATCGGAAGTTTACGTTCTATCTGTTTATGGTCGGTGTCTTTGTTCCCATGGGCCTTGTGACTGGCTGCATGTCGACGAATGAGTCTGACTCCAAGGTTGCCGCGCAGGATGCGATTGCGGATCTGAGCGCTGTGCCGCAGATACACGAGACCGAGGCTGAGCGTGACGAGCGCATGCAGTGGTTCCGCGATGCTAAGTTTGGGATGTTCGTCCACTGGGGGCCGTGTTCGGTGGGGCAAAAGGAAATCGGCTGGGGCAGGGAGGGCAATCGCCCTTGGGACATTAACCGCCATGGGCCGCGCACTGCAGACCCGATTTATGATAATTACTACAAGCAGTTTAATCCGGTGCAATACGATGCCGATGCCTGGGCGCGCTTTGCCAAGGAGTCCGGCATGAAATACATGGTGTTGATCACCAAGCATCATGATGGGTTTTCGATGTTCGACACGAAGCTAACTGATTACAGCATCATGTCCTCGCCGTATGGGCGCGATGTCGTGAAGCCCTTTGTCGAAGCCTGTCATCGTCACGGTTTGAGGGCGGGGCTCTACTACTCCACCCGTGACTGGTACCATCCGGATTACCTAGTGGGCGATAACAAGAAATACGATGCGTGGTATCGCGGCCAGATTGAGGAGCTACTCACGAATTATGGCGACATTGATATCATGTGGTTCGACCATGTCGGCGGCCGAGACTGGGGCAAGTGGCGCTTCGATCAACTGTTCTCGATGATGTATGATCTACAGCCGGACATGCTCGTCAATAACCGTGCGGCCAAGTTCTGTGGTCCTAAAACACCAGAGGATCGCGGGCCTGCGACGCCGGAGATAAAGAAGATGACTCTGGGAGATTATTATACGCCAGAAGGACGCATCGGTTCGATGGATATTGAAGCAGACTGGGAGTCCTGCATACACGTAGGGGAAGGATGGTCCTATCGTGGCGAGACAGGTTTCAAGGGCCCCGAGGAATGCATTAAGATGCTCGTCAGTTGCACCACCGGGGGCGGGAATTTGTTGCTTAATTTCGGTCCACGTCCGGACGGCACTTTTACTGACGGTGAATCCGCCGTCGCACGTGCCGCGGGCGAGTGGCTCGACAAATATGGCGAGGCAATTTACGGCACGCGCGGTGGGCCGTTCCGCAATGGCCACTGGGGCGGCAGCTGCCACAAGGGCAATAAGCTTTATCTGCATGTGTATGATTGGTCCACAGAGACACTGGAATTCGATCCCTTACCGATCAAAGTGCTTTCTGCGCGCACACTCGACGGTCATCCGGTAGAGGTGCATCAGACTGCGGAAGGGCTGGATGTTCGCGTGGCGACCGCACACCGCGGGGGCCCTGTCACAGTGATTGAGCTGACCATTGAGCAGAGTATCGAACCCGGCACGCTGTATGGCGGCACCCGCAAGGAAGTGGTTGATCTTTCTCAGGCAGGATCGGTGATCAGTGGAGATGCGACAGTGACAACGAGCTCAACCTGTGTGCACGATTTTCCGGAGGATCATCAGAGTTTGCTCACCGGAGAGCGCCCCGCTCGGGATTATGCCTTTCACACTGCTGCAGAGAAAAATCCGTGGGCCATCGTTGATTTAGGTCGTGTGAAAACAGTCAAGGCAGTGATCATTGAAAATCGCCCGAACGAGCACCGTGCGGGCGGCTTGATCCTGTCGATCTCTGAGGACGGGAAGACGTGGACTCAGGTCTGGCAGGCGGATACATTGTTTCCACAATGGACGGTGCCTTTGACGCATTTCCATGCGGGCATCGATGTGCCGGGCCGTTCGGCACGCTACTTGAAATTTGAAACGCGCAACAAGAAGGGACGCTCCTTGCTATTGCATCGCGTTGCGGTGTACGGCGAGTAGCTGCGGCAAGCACTATGTCTTTGTTTCAGGGAGCAGGTTTCTCATTTGCTCCCGATAGAGGCTGGGGGCGAACCCCGTGGTTTGCTTGAATGAGCGGCTGAATGCGTAGAGCGAATCATAGCCGCAGCGAGGCGCTACTTCCGAAATTTGCAGATCGGTGGTGCATAGTAGTGATGCCGCATGCGTGGTACGTACTTGAGTCATGAACTTCCCTAAACTTGTGCCCATGTTTTTTCGGAAGGTGCGGCTCAAATGACTGGCGGAAATATGGAGGGACCGTGCCAGATCGTCTATCTGTAGCGGTTGATCCAAATGTGCGTAAATATGACGCACGCACTTTTGAACCAACTTGCTGTCGCCTGAGACCGGCGAATGCACGCTTTGCCGGGGTGAAGGTTTTTTGTTTGCGTCCGACATAAGCAGTTCGCCCAGCAACAGGCTGGTATGCGCCCGGATCCCCCCGGCTTCCAGATGACGCCCTTGTCGATGAGCGACAAAGACTTGGATGACATCCTGCAGCCGTCGGATGATCGGTTCGGATAGCGGGAATGGTGTGTTGCGGAATCGTTGAAGCGCTTCGCTGTCACTTAGTTCGAAGGTGACGAATACCCAGTTGATCCGTTCGTATCCAATTTTCGGATACATGGTCTGCTGGAAGGGAAACAGCAGTAATCCGCTGTCTTTTTTGAGAGAAAATGTCTGCCCATCCACCGAGATGAGTGCGGGCTCCAGGTAAAAGCAGAGCACAAAGCGCGGATGCATCTGGATACCGTGGTCCGTTACGGATTCGGCGTATTTTTCCCGATGGAATACCAGAATATTATCAGGGCTGTCTTTGAACCACCCTTTGGCACCTGCGAAGTAGTTGGATGGGCTGCGCAGCTGGGACAGCATTGTTGTGATTTCGGAAGAGATGAGATCTTTCTTCTTCATTTTGTCCTGCCGCATGATCATAATTGTTAAATTATTGATCTTATGGGCTATTTGCATGATAATTACAATCGTCTATTATCAAGCTTTGTTACTTAGATCGGAATCGCGTTGTTCTTCATCGGAGATCGCAAGCGTCCGGGATCGATTGGTTTGTTAGCGATAAAGGAGCAGTGTATGAAGAAGGCAGGAGTAACTATTTTGTTGGCATTGGGGCTGGTTTCGGGGGGGATGGCCGACGCACTCCGGGGGCAGGCTTTGAGTCGTTCCAGCGAGCAGGAGCAGGTTTTTCAGGGACGCAGGGTTTATGCGAATGCCGGGGATGCGGTTGAAGCCGCGCGGTCTTTGGTGCAGCGTATTGTTCCCGGTCTGAGTGAGAAGATTCGGTTTGAACGGATCCCCGAACATGAAAACCGGGACGTCTATGAGCTTGAGCAACAGGGCCGCAAACTGGTGATCCGGGGGAACTCGGCGGTGGCGATGGCGTCCGGTGTGTATCATTACCTGAAAGAATATTGCCGCTGCCATGTGTCGCAGAACGGCGATAACCTGCAACTCCCCAAGTCGCTGCCACAGGTGAAAAAACAGGTACGGGTGGTTTCTCCGATGCGCTATCGGTTTGCCTATAACTATTGCACGCACGGCTACACGATGGCGTGGTGGGACTGGCCGCAGTGGGAGCGGGAATTGGATCGTCTGGCGTTGTCCGGCTACAATTTGGCTTTGATCATTCAAGGGCAAGAAGCCGTTTGGCAGAACACCTTTACGCAGTTCGCTTACACCAAGGAAGAAATGCGCAAGCGGATGTCGTCTCCGGCTTATCAGCCGTGGCAGTTCATGGGGAATCTTGAAGGCTTTATGCCTCCTTCGCAGGAGGTGATTGATCAGCGCGTGGTGCTGGGGCAGAGGATCGTGCAGCGCTGCCGTGAGTTGGGTATTGAGCCGCTGTTGCAGGGATATTACGGACTCGTCCCGAACGGGTTCGATAAAAAGCATCCCGCAGCCGATGTGATTGATCAGGAACAATGGTGCGGAATTGAACGGCCGGATCTTTTGAACCCGGGCGATCCGCTTTTCGCCAAGCTGGCGACGATTTTTTATGCCGAACAGAAAAAACTTTTTGGCGATTGTTTCTACTTTGCAGCGGACCCGTTCCATGAGGGAGGCAAGACCGGGAACATGAATCGGGGAGTGGTCTATAAGCAGATTCAGGATACGATGCTAGCGTTTGAGCCGGAATCGATCTTGGTGAAGCAGTGCTGGATGGATTCCAATGAGGACATGTTTTCGTCCGGGCGCAAGGACCGGACGCTGGTATTGGATCTTTGGGCCGATACCAAGCCGTACTGGAAGAATTGTAATGCGTATAACGGAACGCCGTGGCTTTGGTGTCAGATTCATAATTTCGGCGGAAACATCGGGATGGAAGGGCATTTGCCTCGTTTGGCCGATGACTTGCGCAAGCTTCTGCAGTCGCCGAAACGCGGCGAATTCGCTGGTATGGGAATTGTGCCGGAGGGCTCGGAAAACAACCCGGTGCTGTATGAGCTGTTCTCGGAGATCGGTTGGCGTGGTGCGCCGGAGGATATGCAGGCCTGGGTGAATAACTATATCCATGCCCGCTACGGAATGGAGAATGTTGAGGCGCGTGATGCCTGGCGCATCATGCTGAAAACTAATTATTCCGTGATCGGTGGGCAAGGGCCGGTCAGCAGTGCGATTACAGCGAACCCGGACTTTACCAAGGAGTTGCGGAAAGAACTCTCATTGCCGGGTTGGCGCCCGCTTGCCGGTCGAACCCATGCGCCCGGTGGCTCGAACCAGCGTTATGATAATTGGAAGTTGGTGACGGCATGGGAGAAAATGCTGAGTGCTTCCGATGAGTTGGGCGGGGTGGATAGTTTTCGCTACGATTTGGCGGACGTGACCCGGCAGGCGCTGGCGAACTTTGCGCGCCCGGTCTATGACTTGATGATCAACGCCTATCTGGATGGAAGTCAATCAGGTGTGAAGCGGCATGCAGATGTAATGTTGCAGTTGATTGTCGACTTGGATTCCCTGACGGCGACACGCCGGGAGTGGTTGCTTGGACGTCGCCTCGGTGACGCCCGCAGCTGGTGTTCAACCGATCGGGGGCGGGCGGACATGGAACGTTCTGCCCGCATGTTGCATACTATGTGGAATGCTCCGCATAGCGGCTTGAACGGGTATGCGAGCGCGGAGTGGTCTGGGCTCTTGCGGGATTACTACCTTCCGCGCTGGCAGATGTTTGTTGAGTATCTTCTGAGCAGCTCGCAAGGCAAGGGCCTGCGCGAGTTTGATGGGAAGCGGGCGAAGTTTGATGCCGCATGGGTGGCGGAGCAGAAGTTGTATTCGCCGGAACCCCAGGGGGATACCGTTGCGCTTTCCCGTGTGTTGTTGAAAAAATATAAACCGCTGATGGAAGCGGTTGCTGCTGAAGGCGGCGTTCTCCGGTGGGCGATCGGCGGTTCTCTGCAGGTTGTCGAGTGGGATGTGACTGCAGTCATTAAAAACCTGGGCTCGGGAGACTATCATGCGGTGGTTGCTGTAAAAAATGAAGCGCAGGCAGAACGCAGTGAAGAGGAGAGGGAAACGTTGGGAGACACGATCCACGCCGAGGATCAATACGGGCGCGGCAGCGCTGCTGTCAAAATCCACGAAGTTGAAATGATCGGGAAATTCAAAGGTGCGTCGACTACCGGTCGGCAATTGTCTGTTGACCGACATGCCGGGCAATGCGGCCTCGTTCACAAAAATAACATCTATGCTTTGAAGGTTGAAAAATTCAGCTCCGATGCACGCTATTTTCTGCGCATGCGAATTGAGGGCGAGACGAAGGCCCAAGTGAATGGAATCGTGACTTTGAACAAAGCCGGACCTGCGCAACAGGCGATCGTCGGCAAGTGGGAATTCAAGGCCGACGGGTATACCTATGTTCGTGAATTTTTTAAAGATGGAACGTTTCGCGGATACAGGAACGGGCATCCGGTGAACTGGTTTGATGGTGCTTCCTGGAAATATGAGGACGGTCTCTTCGTGCTCCGCAAGGCAGATGGCTCAGTGTTCGGAAGAAACAAAGTCAGCGGCGATACCATGATCTTTACGATGTCGCCATTCAAGCCGGCCAAGCGATTTTAAGTGGATGCGAATGAGCCATCCAAACAGTAATATAAATGAGAGAGAATTTTATGAGTAACCGTATTTTTCATGTGGGGAACTGGTGTGCACACTGGGGAAATGAATTTCGTGAATCGGCGTTCCGGTCATCGATCAAAAATTTTGAGGTGTTGAACTATGCAAAGTATTTCACCCGGGCTCTGGAGCGCATTCCGGATACGGAGGTGATCTCGATCCCGTCCTGGGAACTGTATCACATGTCTCCAGAGGAGTTTGATGCAAAGCTGGAATGGGCCACTGCGATTGTATTCGGAGACGTGGAGACCCAGTCGCTGCACCTGAACCCTTCCTTTTTTGAGAACCAGTTCCAAAAGAAATATGTTACCTTCCCGGATCGCTTTGATCTCTTGAAGCGCTGGGTCGAGAAGGGGGGCCATTTTCACATGAACGGCGGTTGGTTCAGCTTTTCGGGCCATCAGGGCTACGGCGGATGGGGTCGCAGTCGCTGGCAGAAAGATACCGACGAACGGGTCCTGCCGGTGGAGTGCATTGACGGCGATGATTTGATTGAATCTACCGCTTCGTTTGAAGTACGGACGGCGGATGGCAGTCATGCGGCGGTCTAGGGGATCGATTGGTCCGGTGTGCCGCCGATTCTGGGGTTCAGCGAGACCGCGCCGTCGCCCGATGCAAAGGTCATTGTGGAAATCCGCAACGGAAACGCGTGGTATCCGTTGCTTGCCGAGCGTCATCTCGGCAAGGGACGGACGACGGCCTGGACGACCGGAGCAAGCCCGCACTGGGGTGTCAATTTTATGAAGTGGGAACAGTACGATCTGTTCTGGCGGCAACTGTTTGCCCCGAATCATTCATAAAGCAATTCACAGTCATCCGATGGGATGACTTGCAGTTCGCGCCTCAGGCAAAGCAATGGGCAGGTTCTTCGACAATTCCAGTGGATCATTCTGGATTTAGGGATTCAACCCAGGCCGTAGACTCTCTGATTCTGGTAATCATACCGCTAATGAACGTTGGTAAACCTGCACCTTAAACTGATCATATATTAACCGCAGATGCACGCTGATTGACGCAGATAGATTGGCGCTTAAATTCATTTATAATCTGCGTGACGGAGGTCTGCCGGCCTGCCCAGCGAAGCTCGAAGAGCGTAGTTGGGAGATGGCGAAGCAATCCGTGATGCGGTTAAAAAAAGATTTTCTTAGACCTCTAGGTCAACTGTGTGGCTGGGAATTGAACGCACTGACAGTGCAAGCACCCACTGGTATTGTCGAAGAACCTTCCTACTTGGCGTGGCCCGATCAATGTAACCGCCGCTTGCCGTTTTAAGGCCTGTTTAACCTCGTCTGTGATAATTCGATCCAGCATCCATGTAAATCTTCCAAGTTGTCGAATATTTGCATGGTTATTTGGGTCTTAAATTCCTCGAAAGAAATGCTCGACGTTCTTAAAGTTACTACTAACATGTCGAGTTATGTATGCACTCGAATTAATTGATTACCTCGTCATTGCTGCGATCCTACTGTCGTTGATCGGCGTGGGTTTGTATTTCACCAAGAAGGGCGGCGAGGATATGGACTCCTTCTTCGTCTCGGGTCGTTCGTTGCCTTGGTATATTGGCGGAACGTCGATGATCGCCACGAGTTTCGCGGCCGACACGCCGCTGTGGGTGAGTGCGCTGGTGCGTAGTCATGGGGTGCACTACATCTGGCAATTCTGGGCACCGGTCATCGGTTCGGCTTTGGCACTGGTCTATTTCGGGCGTAAATGGCGCCGTATGGCTTTTGTCACCGATGTCGAGTTTATGGAAGCGCGCTATGGCGGCACGCCGGCGAAGGCACTGCGCGGTTGGTCGGGCGCGTGGGGGGCGATCATTATATGCCCGCTGATTTCGGCCTGGGTGATTAAAGCGATGGAGACGATTGGGCGCGAAGCGGTCGGCCTGTCACCTGAGCATCAGATTCCTGTGACGATTGCAGTGGTGATGGTCGCGATTTTAATGTGTGGTCTTTCGGGACTGTTCGGGGTCGTTTATACCGACTTTATTCAGTTCATCTTAGCCACGGTTGGCACGATTGTTTTAGCGGTCTTGGCGGTTCGCGAAGTGGGGGGGCTGGATGTGCTCGTCGAGCAGCTTCGGGTCATGAAAGACTGGGGCGGTCATGAACTCAGCATCGCGCCGAAAATCGGTGGTGGTGAGGGGCAGATGTCGACTTGGAATGCGATCGGTTTCTTTGGTTTCCTCTGGATTGGTGTAGGCCTGAGTGGCGCTTACCAAGCGCAGCGCTTACTGGCGAGTAAGGATGCCAAGAATGCGGCCTTTGCTCAATTGCTGCACACGGTAGTCTATTACTCTTTGATGGCGTGGCCATGGATCTTGGTGGGCCTTTGCTCGATGGTATTGATTCCTGAACTGGGTGTGGCGGATCAGAGTGCGGCCTATCCACGTATGATCGTGATGGTGATGCCGGTTGGTTTGAAAGGGCTGCTCGTTGCGGCGCTTCTTGCCGCCTTTATCTCGACCATTAGCACGTTGTTTAACTGGGGCTCTTCCTATCTGGTGAATGATATTTACCGTCGCTTTATGAATACGCATGCGACCGAGAAGAACTACGTCGCGATTGCGCGTGTCGCGACGGTGCTCATGGCAATCGCTGGTGCTGTCATTTCGATTAAGGCGGACAACATGCAGCAGTTGCTGACCCTAGCCTTTGTCCTGGGATCAGCTGCTGTGGTCCCGGGTGTGCTGCGCTGGTTGTGGTGGCGCACCACGGGTAAGGGTGAGCTGATCGCATTGGTGGTCGGTTGGATCATGGCGATACTGCTACTGTTCGTGAATGCCTTTGATAACCCATTTACTGATAAACTATTTGGTGCGGGCATCAGTGCTGAAGGCATACAATTCCACCTTAGTAACGATCCCGACCTCGTCGGGGCCCGGATGCTACTCATGGTCGTGGTCGTTGGCCTCGCGGTGGTGATTGGTTCTCTCTTAACAAAGGCAGAGGACATGAATCGCTTGAAGGCGTTCGCTGCGCGGGCACGTCCCTTTGCTTTCGGCTGGCGTCCTGTGATTAAGGAAATGACGGTCGTTTACATTGAAGAGGAGCCTTTTGGCCGCACGATGTGCTCATGGGCGATTGCTTTGTTTGCGATGCTTTCAATCCTCGTCGGTGTCGGTAAAATCCTGCTCGGGCCGCGTGCTCTTGGGCTAGGGCTCATTGTTGTAGGGGCCGGCTGTTTAGTCTGGACCATCCGTCGCATTCAGAAAGATTGCGCCAACGATGTGGATGAGCCCGATTTTCTTCACAATAAATAGTAGCTTGTTCCCGAAAGGGTCAACTTCAGGCCGATCGTAGACTTCATTATTTCTCTACCAATGGACTTAGTTAAATATCATCAATCTTGGCAGTCGAATCATCGTTTGCTGAAAATGGCTCAGCCTGCGGGTTGGTGGCGCGATGCGTTTCCCCTAGGGAATGGGCACCTTGGAGCGATGCCGTATGGGCGAATTTGCGAGGAACGGATACTTATCAACCACGAGCGTCTCTGGTATGGTGGTATCATCCCTGAATTACCTGATATTTCGGAGTTGCTTTTAAAGTGCCGTGAATTGATCGATCAGGGGGAGATGCTTGCGGCCAATGAACTCTACTGTGACGCCTTGAAAGCTCAGGGGAAAGAAGGTCGTTGTGCGGTTTATCATCCGGCTGCGGATCTACGTTTCAGCAGTATCACACAAAATCGCTTTCATTATTATCAACGCTATTTGGATCTGACGACTGCAGAGTCAATGACTTACTGGACTTGGGGAAATCAGCCTCAAGTGCGCCGCAGCTTTGTCTCTCGTCCAGATGACTGTGTCGTTGTCGAGCAATTGGGGGACGCGCTGTCTACGCAAGAGTGGAACCTCTCTCTAGAGTTGCATGAGCTTATAGATGCGATCACCCATGATGGCACTTTATTCACCCCAGAAATTGATTTTACTGCATCTTCGGATGGTGAATGGTTGATCGGATGTGGGGTTTATACAGATCCTGAGTATCATTCTGAAGAGTATGGTGTGGTCTCTCGGGTCATTCCCACGGGAACGGATGCAGCGGTGCGCCTAAATGATTCAGCGACTGGTGTCGTCGTCAGTAAAGCAGCAGGCGTATTGATCCTTTCGAAGGTCTTTGTATACGAAGATTCAGAGCTAGCCATTGAGCGGCTCAAACAGGAAATTTGTGAACTTGGCGAGAGCTACGATGTGCTTCGCGACCGCCATGCGGCGGTTCAGCGGCCTCTCTTTGAGGGCTGCCATGTCGAGTTTGCTGGATCACGTGAGACGTCGACCTCAAACGAAGCGTTGTTGCTGAATTCCTATGGTGGCACGATGTCGGTCGAGCTACTACAGAAGATGACAGACTACGGTCGCTATTTGTTGATCAATAGCTCGAACGAAAGCTCCGTGCCTTCGAACCTGCAAGGTATCTGGAATGGCGACTACGCGCCGCCTTGGGATTGCTTCTTCATGATCAATGAGAACTTGCTGATGAACTATTGGCAGGCGCTTCCTGCTGGAATGAATAAAGAGGTGCTCGGCGTCTTTAATTTCTACGAATCGCATCTCGAGGATTACCGCGAAAACGCCCGTAAACTTTACGGTTGTCGTGGGATTTTTATCCCGGCATTGACTTCACCCGAAACCGGGCGAAGTGTGCATGGCGGTTCGTGGATTGTGAATTGGATTTCCGGTGCCGGTTGGTTGAGTCAGCTCTTTTACGATTACTATTTGTTTACAGGAGACCGTGACTTTCTTAAAGGCCGCTTGCTTCCGTTTATGCGTGAGATTGCGCTCTTTTACGAAGACTTCTTTACATATGATGCTGCGGGTCAGGTGGTGATCTCGCCTTCGACATCTCCTGAGAATTGGCCGAAAGAGTCTTTTGCCATCAAGTCCCCAACATCGATTCATCCAAGATTAACCGTCAACGCGACTATGGATGTTGCCGTTGCTCGCGAGCTGCTTTCAAACTTAATCAAGGGCGCGCGTGAATTCGAAATCTTCGGTGAAAGCCTGGAACGGTGGGAGTGCATTCTCGAGGGCTTACCGGACTATGAAGTCAACGAAGACGGAGCGATTCGCGAGTGGCTTGACCACCGCTTTTCAGACAATTACGAACACCGTCATCTTTCGCACATCTACCCACTTTTCCCTGGCATTGAGGTGAGCGAAGAATCTCACCCAAACCTCTTTCCCGCTTTTAAGCGTGCGGTCGATCTGCGTGGTACTGTTGGTCAGAAGGATCAGACCGGCTGGTCGCTTGCGCACATGGCAAACATTCGGGCACGTATGGGCGAGGGTGAGAGCGCATACCATTGCCTTGAGGCTATTATGCAGACCTGTGTGGGTAAAAACTTCTTCACCTACCATAACGACTATCGTGGTTCAGGTATTTCTGTGGACTGGTTTTTTGGGCGTTCGACACCATTTCAGATTGATGCCAATATGGGCTTCACTGCGACAGTATTCGAGATGTTGGTTCAATCCACACCTGACTTGATTAAGCTATTACCTGCTCTTCCGCAGGAAATGCCTGCAGGTAAAGTGACGAATATGCGCACTCGTGCAGGCGTTAAAATCAGCTTCGAATGGCAAATGAATCCTTTTAAGCTAACTGCGACATTCCGCTCGAACAAAGACCAGACGATTGGACTTCAACTTTCGAATATGTCTAAACAAATCATACAACTAGATTTGAAGTGCAAAGAAGACCAAGTAATGACTTGGTATTTAGAGAACAATAAACTCATTTCCGTCTCTTAACCTGTAATCATTTCCAATGAGGTTTCCTGCCTTTTTCGCTCTACCTATTTTGTTCTTTTCCTTGGCCACGGCGCCAAGTGCGTGTGCCGTTCGATTGAGCGATCCGGGTGCGCATTGGTCCATGCCTGGAAAGGCAGATGAGATCCATCTGTCTTGGATAAATGGGCCGCCGCAGATGCAAGTCTTTCGATCGATTGATCTTCATCTTGAAGGCTTTCGAGAAGAGGCAGCTGATCTTGCGTTACGTAGTGAAAAATGGGGGATGGTGTTGGATCCGCGTCGACTTACAGTCGAGCGACTGACCTTATCGGCTGCTAAAGATCCGATTGCAGATACGCTGAACTTTTCGGCCTTACCGAAGCATTGGTCGCCGTGTGAGTTGGACTTGCAAGCTGAGATCAATGGACAGGTGTATCGCCCAGTTGGTGGACCCTTGCCCAGTCTGCAAGAAGACTATAATTACTCTCCGATTCATATCGTCGAGAGTGGGCCTTGGTTTCAACACGTGGCGATTTATGATTTGGATTTGGTGGCTACTGATGGCTCTAAATTAGCCGCTAAAAGTTGGCTCGAGGTGCGCGCATGGGGGGATCGCTGTATTTTTGAGTGGTTCGTAAAGCCCGTCCGTAAGGATGTGGTTGAGTTGTCGATTGGATTTAAGTCCAGCGCGCTTCATGTGGATCAGCAAGCGAAAGCGAAGGCAACCCATGTGCGGCTCGGGCTTTCTTTTACTGAAAGTAGGGTGCAGCCGATAGCTGCGCAAAAGGAAGTGAGCATTCAGGCAGTCGCAAAAAACGACTATACGCTGAGTGCGCCAACGGTTGCTTATTCGGAAGTCGCTGATGCCTGGGAGATTATGATCCCTAAGCAAAATTGGGACACGGATTCACCAGCGGCGTATAACCAAGCCTACTTAGACCGTCAGTCTCGCTTTGATCTGAAATTGAAGAATCTTTCCAGTCAGCCACAGGACCTGTCCTTGCGCTTTATTCACGATTACCATCCTATTTCAGGTTTTGTGCCGATGTTGCTTGATGCTAAAGGCAAGCAAACCGGTATTCCGATTCAGAACAGTAAGAACTGGCACTCGTTGCCGAATGAGCCTTACCCGTATGAAGGCACTTGGATCAATCAAACTACTCGTCTGACTTTGGAGCCGCACTCGGAAGTGGATTTGCAGTATGCTGTTGTCCACGCGCTTTGGCAGGGGGTGCCGGCATCCTCTGCCGCACAGCTCAGCTTAGTGGGGTGGGGCTATAATGGATTCTGGACACAGATGGCGCTGGGTTCCTGGGGAGAGACTCTGTGCATTCAACCCGGCCGTACTATGCGCCGCGCTTTTATCACGGATGTGCGTCCTTTTGAAATGCTTTCTACAAATGGCCTGGAATATGATTGGACCACCAATGTCGGAGGCGGTGACATTGCAAAGATCGTCGGTGCCGATGGTCAATATATCCTGTGGAAAGGAGCGGTTCGGGAGTTTGAAATGATCGGGCCGAATCTCTCGCATGTGCGTGTGCGTGAGCGTTCTGAAGATGAGCGTATGCAGTTACAGATCGATACTTACTTGCCGCGGAGTCACTCGATCAACCGCTCGTATTTCAAAGTGCGACTTGATGTACTAGAAGATATTGAATTCAGCGAAATCGCGCTTTTCCAACTCGGTAGTGATTATTACAACGAGGTTGAATCGCGAAAAATTGCCTGGGGCAATGCTGCGGGTCTAACTACAGTCGCAAGCCCCAAAGCTGCTGAATGGGGGCGTGTCATGGATCCGTTGCCATTGCTCGGAGAGCAGCCATGGGTGAGTCTGTATGATATGCAGCCTGAGACCAAACGTCGTGGACTCGGTGTGCGTGGCATGGTGCTGCGTGATTTTAACGCGACGCTTTCCGGGCAGTTGTCGACAGAGCCGTGGTTGCTCTGTGAGCGCACAATGCATTTTTTGAATGCCGAGCTCACCTTAGATCCGAAGGTGAAACAATTGAAGGCAGGTGATCGTATTGAGTTTACTATGGAGTTGGATATCTTTCCGCTCACTGCAGAGTCCTATTACGGCTCAAATCAAGCTTTAAGGGAGCGGCTCGCAGAGTCTCCGGATAGTTGGGAGCTGACTGCATACGAAGCGCAGGAACAAGGGTTGCAAATCAACGGTAAGCCTCAGGTATTTCCAGCCGTTTTCGAAATCGATTCTAGGGCGAAGTCGCAGTCATTCACCGTAGAGAGTCGTTCTCCTATGGATGTGATCTGCATTGCCGGCTTATCGCAGCCTGGAACTTGGCAGTTGAGCGAGCAGCTGGATGTGGAGTCTCTAGAACTCGGTGATCGGTTCTCCGTCGAAAGGGATCCACAAATTAACTATGATCCAGCTACGCAAACTTGGACCGTGGTGCTCTCGTTGGTCTTTCCTGAGGGGGCGACGAAGCGAAGCTTTGTGGTCAAGCAGCTATAACTTTAAACTCTTAGATCAATGATAGGCCGACGACACGCACTCTCTTTCCCTTTTTGTTTCATTTTTCTAATGCTCGCTCAGGGTGCTACTGCCGTCGCTGTGTTGTCGGAAGCGAGTAGGCCAACCGTGTTGAACCCGGCCAACCAGCGAGAAGCTCAGGACAGACCGAACATTGTTTTTATTTTTGCAGACGATTGGGGCTATGGCGATTTAGGGATTCATGGTAGCACCTTTTGTCAGACGCCACGGCTCGATCAAATGGCAGCTGAGGGCATCGACTTTCAGAATTTTACGGTCAATCATTCGGTCTGTTCACCGAGTCGCACGGCAGTCATGACAGGACAATTTCCTGCACGACACAGCGTGCACCAACACTTCGCCACATTGGAGCATCATCTGCGTGCGGGCATGCCCGATTGGTTGAACCCTGATGCGCCGATGCTACCGCGTATGTTGCAGGAAGCTGGCTATGCCACGGCACATTTCGGAAAGTGGCACCTCTCCAATAATTTTGTGCGCGATGCGCCGCTGCCTCCTACTTATGGTTACGACGAATACGGCGCCTTCAATTTGCCTGGTAATGCTCCAGAGCAAATGCCTACCAGCGCGACTTGTCCGCGTGCCGTCGATTTCATACGTCGCCATCAAAATCAGCCGTTCTTTATCAACCTCTGGATACATGAAACACATACTCCACATTATCCATTGCCCAAGTATCTTGAGCAGTTTGAAAGTTTGGATGAGCAGAAGCAGGTCTATGCCGCAATTGTGGCTGAGGGTGATGCAGGCGTAGGCCTGGTTTTGGATACGCTCAAAGAGCTTGGGATCGATAAAAATACCTTGGTGATTTTTTCCTCCGATAATGGTCCGGAATGGACGAGTAAAAATCGTGAACTCGGTGATCTCTCAACCGGCAAGGGGCTGGGCACCTTTTACTCTGTTGGCGAGACAGCTGGCTTGAAAGGCAAGAAACGCTCAATCTATGCAGGTGGGGTTCGTGTCCCTTTTATCGCGCGCTGGCCGGGAGTCATCCCTGCGGGGCAAGTGGATCGCGATTCCGTTATTACCGCGGTCGATTTGTTGCCCACCTTCCTTAAATTTGCTGGTGTTCCACCACCACAAGGCTACCAAGGCGATGGTATCGATATTTCGGCTGCGTTGCTGGGTGAAGCTTTTCGGCGCGAGAAACCGATCTTTTGGGAATGGGCACCCGCCACCAATAATCCGATCCTTTGGCCGCATTACGGTATCCGCTCCGGAAAATGGAAGCTGCTAGTGAATGAAAAATTAGGTAAAGCCGAGCTCTACGACATCGAAAGCGATTGGGCAGAGTCGCAGGATGTCTCATCAGAGCACCCAGAGTTGGTTGATCAGCTTTCTAATCAAATTATGCTGTGGGCGACGACGCTGCCCAGTGAGCCGCCTGCAAATTGTTTTTCGAAAGCACGTGAGTCACTCCAGTAAGCAGTAGGCCCAATCACCTTTGTTTCTTTTTTATCCATCATACGACTTCATTCGAAATATGAACCCATTCAGATCTCTCGGGCTTACTGTTGTCGCTCTCTGCGTATTGATGGCCAAATCGGCAACTCTGGTTGATGCCGAGACCTTGCCGCGTTTGACTCGTGACAGCGCATACGCGACGACGACAAAGCCTCGAGGTGAACAAACATTACAGCAACGACGTCCGGATACGATGTGGACGTATAAGGAAGTCAACGGCAAGCCACTGCACCTCTCCGTCTTTTTACCAGAGGGCTATGAAGACTCGAAACTCAGCTTTCCAACTTTCGTCGTGTATCACGGAGGTAGTTGGAAAACGGGCGAAGCGAGTTGGCATTATCCCGACTGTGCTTATTGGAGCGACCGCGGAATGATTGCCGTTTCGGTCGATTACCGCCTCAGTGAGCGTGATGGGGTGGAGGTGCCACTCGAGTGTGTGAAAGATGCAAAATCGGCGGTGCGTTTCTTACGCAAACACGCCGAAAAACTCAAGGTCGATCCCGATAGGCTGGTTATCGCTGGCGGTTCAGCTGGTGGACAACTCGCTGTAGCCATGGCTACACTGACGAGTCCAGAAACCAATGACGATTGCTACGATCTATCCATATCCTGCGTGCCGAATGCAGTGGTCGCCTACAACCCGTATTACAAATGCGCGCCATCGCTGTCGCCGCCGAACTTTGTGACTGAAGGCTTGCCGCCATTGATTACCTTTCTCGGCGATCAGGATCCTGCGATCAGCGTGCAGAGCCTACTGGATTTTCATAACGACTTGGTTGCAAAGGGGAATGTCTCTGAGCTTTACGTCGCCAAGGGTGGCAAACATGGCCTGTGCAATGGGCGTAACTCGCGTAATCCTTTTTTCTATTGGTCGTTGGAATTAATTGATCAGTTCTTGCGGGTGCAAGGAATTCTCGAGGGTGAATCGATGGTTGAGTGGCCTACCGACATGCCTAAGCTACAATCAATGGATGATTATCTTGCCTACGTGAAAGAGAGTAATTAACGTGTAAAAAAGTGTTACTCGTCTGTGTGCTTTTCAACCTACTCAACCGAACACGGTCGTCCTATACGGATAAGTTTCCATAATTTCCGCAGTAATAAGCCTGCCGTACTGTATCAAACATAACCACACAACAATGAAGGAATCTCCTGTCCACTAAACATAGGGCACATCCTCAATTATGCATTCACCAAAACTTACCAAAGCCACGGCGATTTCGTTACTTGCAGCCATCATTGCTGTGATTCCCATTTTTTCGGAGACTTCAATGGACGAAATGTGGGGTGATAGTGTAGTCAAGCTTCAGGCTGATAATACCGAGAAGGGGGAGCTCTTTATTGATGGAAACTACGCGATGTTCATTCACTGGGGGCTCTATTCGTCGTTGGCTAATCTAGTGGACGGCAAAACCTATTATGGAATAGGCGAGTGGATTATGCATCCAAATATGGCGGGTATCCCAGTTGAAGCGTATAAGCAATTGGCTGCTTCATTCAACCCAGCCCAATTCGATGCTGAGGCGATCGTTCAGATTGCCAAGGACGCGGGGATGAAGTATATAGTCATCACTGCTAAGCATCATGAAGGCTTTGCGATGTATGACTCTACTGCGAGTGATTTTAACATCGTGGATGCCACTCCCTACGGGAAAGATCCCTTGGTTGCATTATCGGTTGCTTGCCGTGCAGCGGGCCTAGGCTTAGGGGTCTATTATTCACATTTCCAAGACTGGACTGCGCCAGGCGGTGGCCGGGGACTCAAAGTCGATGCCGATGGAAATCCTGCGAGTTTTAAGGATTATTTTGTTAACAAATGCCTGCCGCAGGTTGAGGAGCTCACCTCAAATTATGGACCATTGGTGCTGTTTTGGTTCGATACACCAGGCTCTATTTCCAAAGAAGATGCAGAACAATTGATCGCAGTTGTCCGCAAAAACCAGCCTAATACTTTGATTAATGGCCGTGTAGGTCACGGGTTGGGGGATTATAAAGGGCTTGGCGATATGGAAGTGCCTTTGCGTAACGTCCCCGGTATATGGGAGAGTGTCGATACAACGAACGATTCTTGGGCATATGCCTGGTATGATGAAAATTGGAAAAGCCCCAAAGAGATTCTACGTCGTTTGATTAGCACGGTGGCTCGCGGCGGCACGTATATGTTGAATATTGGTCCGCGCGCTGATGGCACTGTTCCTGAACGCGCGTCTCAAGCGCTGCGTCGTTCAGGTGAGTGGATTAACGAGTATCCTCAGGTCGTTTACGGTGCTGATGCTTCGCCTTGGCAGCATGCCTTACCGTGGGGGGATGTGACTGTGCAGGGGAATCGATTATTGCTGTCTGTCTTCGAGTGGCCGGATGCGGGCAAGCTTTATTTGCCCGGATTACTCGGAGAGGTGCAAGCTGCGCATTTATTGAACTCGGAGGGTGCGGTGCCCATCACATTCACCCGCTCCGGAAATACGGTTTTGTTTAACTTACCAGCTGATGCCCCGGATCCTTTAGTTTCGGTAATTAATGTCGATCTTAGAAGTGCTCCTAAGGCGGATCCGACTTTCGCGCTAGATCCGACGATGATGACGACGATCGAAGCGGAATTTTGCACAGTTGAAGGAGCCACTCTAAAGCAAAAGAGGTGGATGGAGAAATTCGGTGAATGGAAGCATTTGGATCAGGTATCTGCCTGGAAGGAAGGCGCCTCGGCTACCTGGCAAGTAGAGGTATTGGAGGAGGGAGACTACCAAGTGGGCTTAAGCTATAGTGGTCAAGGTCGCCTGGTTTGGGAGATTGCCGTGACCGATGGTGAGACCATTCGAAATCAACAAGCAGCCTCTCAGATTTACCAGCACCACCCCATGGGGTGGTTGAACTTTCCCATTCCTGGACGGTATACCATTAACGTCAGACTTTTGGAAGGGGACGGTGATACCTCAAGCTTAAGTGCGATTCACTTCTCGCCAGTAATGTTGAAGTGACTTATTAAGTGCCTTAACTTGTATCCAGCTGTTTTGAAACGAACTTATTTTCCAGTGGTCGTTGCGATTTCATACGTTCAACTTCTGAGCTACTCTCCGGCCTAGAATCTCAAACCATTCCTCCCCTCAGAGGTAAGGGAGTGTTCCGGTTTCATCACGTCCACTAAAAATAGCGATGAACCCCTAATAAGCCCCCGCCTCACCATATAAGAAAGTGATACAAAAGTATCTACCAGTCGCTGTAATCATGCTTTGCAATTGTGGTTTAGGAAAGCTCGCCTAGATTTGTATCGTGTTAGATGCTGAACAAATTATTTTAGTGATTCCTGTTTGGAATGATAGTGGTCGACTGACGCAGTTTGCTCCGGAATTAGTGTCTGCGATTCGTGCGTCCAATATGCCGATACATCTGGTGATTGCAGACGATGGTTCCACTGAGTCCGAGTTTTCGCAATTACAATTGATTGTCGAAACAGTGCAAGCTGCGGGACAATCGGTGGATCTACTTCGTCTTACACCGCGGAGCCGCAAGGGGGGTGCGATCTATCTGGCTTGGGATCGTTTCCCAAATGCGGATTGGCTCGCATTTGCCGACGCAGATGGCGCCGCGAGTGGATACTCGATAGTTCGATTAATTGACCAAGCGATGAAGAACGGTCCGAATAGTTGCACGGTTGGTGTACGTCGCAACACGGCTGAGACGAAAGTTCAGCGAACGTTCGGCCGTTATTGCGGTTTCCATTTGTTTCGATTTTTAGTCAGGTGTCTTATCGGATTAAAGCTAGAAGACACTCAATGTGGGGCTAAAGTCATTTCCGGCAGCCTCTACCGTAGGATTCAGGATAAGCTTAGCGAGCGAGGTTTTATATTCGATGTAGAACTCCTGTTATTGATTCAACGTAGCCATGCAAATTTCAGTGAATATCCAATCCCATGGACTGAGAAACAGGGTGGTAGGGTCCATCCTGCGTGTGATGTATGGGGTATGCTTGCGGGGCTGTGGCGGATCCGTCAACGTCTGCATTCCGGACGCTACAAACTGTAGCAATAAAAAGTGAATTAAGGATAAAAGGACACGTCGGACGCTTACGAATTGTCGTAGTCGGTTCGACTCTGGAATGCAGACTGTAGAAGCACTGCATCGAGTGGAACTTCGCCACAAGCAAATGCTTGCGGCGAGCAATGCGGGAATGCTTCGCCATTTTCGCTGCGCTTCGTCAAACCCGCGGCGGATTCGTCTCTCCTTCTTCTGGCCTGCCATGAGCAAGCGAAGCGCGTCGAATGGCGGGGCACTTTGAATCAAAATGCGAACCGCTTGGAATGATTTTGTGTCAAGTCTCTCGCGATTTACTCAGCGTTTTTAACTTTTCGAAATCGCCTTGAATGAGCGCGATCTTTTTTGTTCGCGACCACTTCTTGAACTGTCGTTCACATTTGATGGCGTCAGTCGGTTCCATCGGACCCTCGGTGTAAACCAAGGCGAACTCTTTAAGTTGTTTAGCTTGTCGAGAGCCACTCCCATCCGCGTGTCGACGTATGCGATTGGCAA
>Ga0209504_1000806_pt1 | contig 25714 bp, 22 predicted proteins | sample COGITO_mtgs_1005_FD_184791 | JGI IMG/M metagenome (GOLD analysis project Ga0209504, IMG submission 184791) | Pelagic marine microbial communities from North Sea - COGITO_mtgs_100511 (SPAdes) (version 2) | ecosystem: Environmental > Aquatic > Marine > Epipelagic ...
ATGCTAAGGTAGACATGAAAACAATAGTAGACAAAGCAGACGACTGTCTGTATAAATTGTATACCAGATATAATCGAAAAGACCTACTGACAAAGCTACGTCCTACCGACCTGACTCTTATCCCTTACTTCCTTATAACCAAATTCAGCTAATGAGTAAACACGTTTTAATAGATGGCGACCAGATCGCTTACCGCGCTTGTTTTTCTTCCGAGACTGAGATCAAGTGGGACGAAGATACGTATAGCTTAACAAGCTCGCAAAGTAGTATCGAGTCCAGTTTGGAGTATCAGATCTCCCAAGCAAAGCGAGACACAGGTATAATGAATGTTCGCGTTGCGCTTTCCGACTCAAAGAATTTTCGGAAGGAGATCTACTCTGACTACAAGGCAAACCGCACCGCACGGAAACCTCTTGGACTCAGCGGAGCGAAGGAATATCTTGAGGCTACATACGGAGCCGAAACAAAGGACAGCTTAGAAGCTGACGACCTTATTGGAATGTGGGCAGTGGCTAACCCTGATAGTATTATCTGGGCAACGGATAAGGATTACCTTACGGTGCCATGTAAGCTGTTCCGAAACGGACAACTGGTTGTTGTTACTGAGGCTGACGCTGATTCCTTTCTTCGACTCCAGACAATGGTTGGAGATACGGCTGACAACTACAAAGGTGTAAAGGGATTCGGAGATAAGACTGCATCCAAGTGGATCGAGAAACACGGTGACACTTGGGACTCGGTTAAAAAGGCTTTCGAGTCAAAGAACCAGACCGAGGAAGACTACGTAACAAATGCTAGGCTTGCACGAATTCTTAGATCAATGAGCGATTTAGATTGGAGACCATATGACAAATAGTAAACTACCAGATAGCGGAGAGCGTAGCACTTTTGAAACGGGTGCCGTTCGAGACGCAATGCAAGGCAAGGGATGTCCTAGCCTTTTACCTATTGATGCCTTGAGAGCTGCCGCCAAGCGGTTCGAAGACGGAGCAGAGAAATACGGACGTAATAACTGGGAAAAGGGTATCCCCCTTTCTCGGTATGTTGACGCTCTCTATCGACACCTTTGGGCCTTCATGGAGGAGCGCTACGACGAGGATCACGGCGGCGCTGTCATATGGAATGCTATGTGTCTTGTGCAGACAAGGGAGTGGATCCGCGAAGGCAGGCTTCCAGAAGAACTGAACGACTTATAGAGAGAGCCCCCTATATGAATCATAATACCGAAACATTTCCGATGGTCTCAGTCCAGCTTATGAAATCGCTTGAAGAAGCATTTCCGATGCGAGACTTTGAGGCTACCGATTCGATCCCTAACCTGAACTATCACTACGGTCAGCGGTCTGTTATAAATTTCCTACGGAATCAATACGAGATCCAGAACGAAAATATTCTCAACCCAAACTAACTCAAACCACGTATAATATATTATGGGCTCCGCACCTAAAATTCCACCTCCTCCTCCTCCTCCAGCTCCTCCTCCTCCTCCTACTAAGATGGCAGAGCAGGTTAAACAAACTACTCGTGCCTCTTCCGCTTCAAGTAAAAAACGAGGTGCAAGCGCACTAACAATTCGCCGTCCTTCAGTAAACATTGGATCGTCTGGAACTGGGGCTCGGGTCTAATACTTAATCCATATATACCATGTCACTTAAATCCTTAAACACAACGGTCACCGCTAACGGTGAAACCCTAGTGCCTGACTGGAACGGACGCCTCGGTGCCTTTCTTGCTTCAGGCACGTTCGACGGAGCGACTGTGAAACTTCAGCACAAGATTGGTGCCGAGTGGGTAGATGTCGGAATCGACACCACGCTCTCTTCATCTGGCGGTGCTCAGTTCATTACTCCTCAGGCCGAACTTCGGGTCAGCGTATCAGGCGGCGGCGCTTCTCTTAGCGTTACTATTCTGGTTAAACCTCTTGTTATCTAATATAGATGCTACAGCAGCGCCTTACTCGTAATCTTTACACAGGTCAGACCGAACCGTTGACCGCTCCGTTATCCTTCGACTTCACTGAAGACTTAGGAGACAAGCGCAACCTGTCCTTGCTGAGTCAATACGGAGGCGCTGCTGCTGCGTATTCGCTACGTGCGCTGGGTAGTTATAACGCGAATGTTGTTCGTGTTCGCAGAGCAAGCGACAACGACGAAAAAGACTTCACCGCTTCTCAAGTAAGCAGTGGCGAGATGGTGAACTGGGTGAACTCCCAGACTGTTCCACCTTTGGACATCGGCAAGGAGACCGAAGATGGGCGCACACCAGTTCCAGAGGGAGGGGAGAGCATTGGAACTCCTGCTGCTGCGTATAGCTTGCGTAACCTTAGCACGACCTACACAGGGAACGTGGTGGACGTGAGGCGGTCTAGTGACGATGCAGTGGCTTCCTTTACTGCGGCTGAGGTTACTGATGGGACGCTTCTTAACTTTTGCAGAAACATCAACAATGCTGACATTATCAGTTTTGCTGATGCTGGATCGACTGGAAGTCCTGCGGCTAACAAGCGAATGTATTTTGATGGGGAGGATGATTTTATAAATCATGCCGCAGTTTCTTTTCCCAACACTAATGATTGGTCTATTGATTTTTCTATGATTTTCACTGACACCGTAGGCGAGGGCGTGGGTTTTAAGTCTGGAAATCAAGAAAGTTTTGCCCGATTTGTTAGTGCAAGTGAATTGGCATTAAGGACTAAGGGATACGTCTTTCGGACTTTGTCTATATCACCTGCATTACAAGTTGGCAATACTTACAACCTTTCAATTAAAAATGTATCTGGATTGATTGGACTATATAGCGATGGTGTTTTAATATCATCCACAGCCCCAGTAGGTTTAGGATTTTCCAATATAGCAACTTTCGGGTGGATGGGGTCAGATTTTGCGAATCAATCAGAGTATATTGTATGGGATGTGGGATATGATACTGATGGAGACGGTGAATATGAATCATTCTATCAAGGCTACGGTAACACCAACGCCGACTGGACAGACCAAATCGGCAGTAACGACGGCACCGTCAACGGCTCGCCAGCATTGTTTACAGGGCAGGGCTTCTACGACTTCGACGGCTTCGTCTCCAAATGGTATGACCAGTCAGGGAACGACAACCATGCAACTCAAGGGACAGCCGCAAGTCAGCCTAAGATTGTTGATGGTGGGGCTTTGGTTTCTGGTGGGATTGATTTTGATGGGGTGGATGACAGTTTATCTACTTCAGATCTTTCATTATTTACCTTAAATAACGCATCTTCTTTTGTAGTATCAACAGTTACAACTGGCGGTGGTCAAGTTGCGTCTATAACCGAAATAGGAAACGGTTCAAATAGATTTGGTAATCCTTACAGATACGGAAATACCTATGGATTTAGATATGGAGATGAGTCAGCTCAACTTCAGCCAGAATCCATTAATTCTACGGAAGCAATAACGTCATTGATTGCGGGTTCATCGGGTGCTGAGGGCTACAAGAATGGAACAAGTATTAAAACGTATGGAACACCAAATACTACGGCTATTGTAAATCCTATTTCTATAGGAAAAAGTTTTGCTGGGACACCAAGTTGTTTAGTTCAGGAAGCTATATTTTACCCCTCCGACCAATCCGACAACCGCACAGCGATTGAGGCGAACATTGGGGAAACCTACGGCATCACTGGAATCCCTGCTTATGATAATACAGTGGATGGCTTTGTCGAAACATGGTATGACCAGAGTGGGAACGGCATAGATCAGACGCAAAGTGTTGCTAGCAATCAGCCGCAGATCGTAAATAACGGAGCATTGATGACAGACGCAATTTATTTTGGTGATGGAACTTTCGCTCTTATTGGTGGAGACACAGATGTATCCGTATCGTCTGGAGTTACGGTGCATTGCGTGTTAAATGGTCCACAGGTTGCAGACATTACAGGCGGAATTGGCGGCGCGTTATGGTCATTAACCGACAACACTCAAATTGCAAATAATCGGGTTTTGTTGTTTCGTGGCGTTAGCTCCGATAATTTACAGGTATTTTTAGAAAATACGGCTGGAACACAGACAAGAGTGCTGGCCTATAACAATTTTTTCCAGACTTACAATGGAGTTGATACTTTGATTACAACCGTTTTTGATGTTACAGCAAATGGAATAAGTGTCTATATAAATGGTTCCTTGGCAACTCCTGATTCAATAAGCGGAACTTACGACAATGACGTCACAGCGGACTATTTTTCAATCGGTTCCTACGGAAATGCTTCAAATGTTGGAAGGCTAGATCAAAATGGAGTTAGGGAAATCCTGCTTGATCCATCGGTTGACGGAACGCGAAGGGATGGAATTATGGCCAACATTAAATCTCAATACAATATCGCATAATGAGTATATACCTACTATACTCAACCGAACAAGACGCATGGGATCGCTCCGAAGAGGAGGGGATTGCACAGGGCTTGGCCTACCACACTGAGGGGAGAGGCTCACGCTACGTGTCTGCTCCGAAGGAGACCATTGACGGCCTCTGGGCATTGGACGTGACTGGATACGATTTGGACGAGATTGAGGAATCGACTGTAACTCCTGATGTAACTTTCCCACAACCAACCGAAGACCTAATGTAACATGGAAGAGGTAATCACAAAATCACTCGTAGGCACAGGGGGCTTCTTTGCCACCCTCGGCCTCGCTCCAATCAGTGAGGTTGTTAGCCTGCTAGTTGGTGTCGCCACCCTTGTTTACATGGTTGTCTCGATCATCAAGATTACCAAGGGACTTATCAAATAACATTATGAAAGAAATCATCGCATACCTAGTATCCAACGTGGACAGTATTGTTACTGCCCTTACCGCTGTCGTAGCTGCGGCTTCTGCCATTGCAGCCCTTACCCCTACGCCTAAAGATGACGGCCTTGCATCGAAAGCTTACAAGGTTGTGGACTGGCTCGCTCTTAACATTGGTAAAGCTAAGGATAAATAGTCGTGATCTCGCTGATCGTTCAGCTGCTTATAGCATTTCCAAAGATTGGTGCCTTACTTCTTAAACTGAAACGAGAGTATGTTAAAGAGCTTGTTACTCGCCGCGACAATGAGCATCGCAAGCATATTGCCGAGTGGGTGCGTGACGCTAAAAGAGAGCAGGATTCCAGAGTTCCTCCAAAAACTGAACAACCACGAGTTTAGCATCGAGGAAAAAGAAACTATCGGAGAAATCCTTTACTACGTAAACGAATTAGAAAATCAATAACCTATATGAACAAATCAGCTAAAGCCCTTTACAGCTCTTTAGAAGGACACAGGTATCAATACCTAGACAGAGCTCGACAGTGCTCTAAGCTGACGCTTCCTTACGTGATGCCTGAAGAAGGCTTCGGAGCACATAGCAAACTCGATACTCCATTTCAGGGCGTTGGGGCAAGAGGAGTAAATAACCTCGCCTCGAAATTACTGTTAGCACTTCTACCTCCCAACGCCCCGTTCTTTCGTCTTAACGTAGACACCTTTAAACTTCAAGAAGAGGGAGCACCTCTTGAACTGATTACCGAGATTGAAGCTTCCCTACAAAGCGTAGAGGAAGCTGTGATGGCTGAGATCAGTCGTGAGTCATATCGCACTGGTCTCCACGAAGCCCTCAAGCAGCTTATCATAACAGGGAACTCGCTTGTCTATCTGCCAGACGATGGTGGCATGCGTGTGTTCCGTCTGGATCGATATGTTGTTAAACGTGACCCGATGGGGAATGTTACTCAGATTGTAACTCGTGAGAACCTTTCGTTCAAAACTCTTCCTGAAGAGATGCAGCAGATTGTTGGTGACGACGTGGATGCGGACGGTAACGTCAGTCTCTATACCGCTATCCTTCTTAACGATTCTAACAAGTGGGAAATCTTTCAGGACATCAACGACACACGGGTTCCGAACTCGGAGGGAGCTTATGAGAAAGATAAGTCTCCATTCATTCCTCTTCGATTCTCTCGTGTAGACGGAGAGAACTACGGACGAGGATATGTTGAAGAGTATTTGGGCGACCTCCAGTCCCTTGAATCTCTTACCCGTGCTATCGTCGAAGGTAGCGCCGCAGCAGCAAAGGTTCTGTTTCTTGTTAACCCGAACGGCACCACACGTCAGCGTGTTCTCGCCGAAGCGCCCAACGGTGCTATCGTTCAAGGTTCTGCTCAGGATGTCACTACTCTTCAGCTTCAAAAGGGAAGCGACTTCCAAGTGGCTCAGGTCACAATGAACGAGATCAAAGATCGTCTCGGTCATTCCTTTTTGCTGACTTCTGGAGTTGTTCGGAATGCGGAACGTGTTACGGCTGAGGAGATTCGTATGCTTTCCCAAGAGCTAGAGACTGCTATCGGCGGGCTTTATTCTCTTCTTTCGAACGAGCTCCAGATTCCGTTTGTTAACCGAATCATGTCGGCAATGAACAAGTCCAAGCGCCTTCCAAAGCTTCCTAAAGATATTGTAAATCCTGTGATCATTACAGGTGTCGAGGCGCTTGGGCGAGGTAACGATCTCCAGAAACTGGATCTGTTCCTTGCAGGTGCGGCTCAGGTCGTAGGGCCTCAAGCCGTTGCGGAATACGTCAACGTCGGGGAATACTTTAAACGACGCGCTACGTCCTTGGGTATCAAGACTCAGGGGCTTGTTAAAAGTGATGAAGAAATTCAAGCAATGATGCAACAACAGCAACAAATGCAGTTGACAGAAAAGCTTGGGCCTGCTGGTATTAAGGCGGTCTCTGATAATATAGGTGCAGAGCAATCCGTTTAAAACATTACCTAAGTAAACACAATATACTAAACCTAAGTAAACACAATATACTAAATTATGGCACAACTTAACCAAGTAAGCATCAACGAATCTACCGATTCTGAGAACATCTCTCTCGAAGAACAAGCCGCAGCGATGGACGCTAAACTAGCGAACAAAGCCGAGGATACTGAGGCAGCGCAGACCGTAGAGTCGGATCGTCCTGATTGGCTTCCTGAAAAGTTTCAATCTCCTGAAGATATGGCAAAAGCTTATAACGAGCTTCAGTCTAAACTCGGAGAAGGAGACAAAGAAAAGGAGAGCTCGAAAAAGGAAAGCAAAGCTGAACCTGACCAGACGGTAATGCAGGAGATCATTGATTCTGCTACCAACGAGTTTATCGAAAGCGGTGAATTATCCGAAAAGTCGCTAAAGGCTTTGGAAGAGCAAGGTCTTGCTCGTAATCTCGTAGAAGCCTACGTTTCTGGTCAACGAGCGTTGATGGAGAATCAAGCCAACCAAGTGAAGGCTACTGTAGGTGGCGAAGAGAATTATAACGCTATGGCTGAATGGGCCGCTGAGAACCTAGATCAAAGTGAACTGGACGCGTTTAACGAAGTCGTTGAATCGGGCTCAATCAACCAAGCTCAGATGGCTGTTCGTGGCTTGTATTCCCAGTTCGCTTCCGCAGGTGGTAAAGCTCCTAACCTTATCCAAGGTAATACATCTGGAAGCGCTGTGAAGCCGTTTAACTCCGCAGCTCAGGTCACTGAAGCTATGCGAGATCCGCGATATAAGAACGATCCAGCATATCGTAAGACTGTTGAAGATCGTCTTGCGGTCACCTCTTCGTTCTAAGAGATTTAGAAAATAAAACAACCAGCCCTTGTCTTCGGACGGGGCTTTTTTGTATCCCTCCTCTGTGAACGCTACCAAGCGTAAGGGGGCTTACCGTCCAATACGGTAAAAAGAAATAACAACTTTCAGGTCTAAATACAATGTGTGCGACAAGTAGCGCAATGCCCACTGCGGTGGATAACATTAGGCGAGCAAACGAAGCAAACTGAATAAGGACTGATCAAACCAACCAACTAAAACTAACCAAATAGAAAGACAAACAATCATGGCTAACGGAAATACAAGCCCATCTCGCGTGGGTCAAATTAACGGGGCTAACGATGTCGATGCTCTCTTTCTGAAGGTGTTCTCTGGTGAGATCCTTACTACGTTTGAAGAATACAACGTAATGAAGGAGCTTCACATGGTTCGCACCATTCAGAACGGCAAGACCGCTCAGTTCCCCAAAACAGGTATCGCAAGTGCGAAGTATCACACAGCAGGTGAAAACATTGCTGACGCTGGTAACTCTTACCTGTCTGACATCAAGAAGAACGAAGTCACCATCGCTATTGACGATGTGTTGCTTGCTTCGACCTTCCTTGCTAACATCGACGAGCTCAAGACTCACTACGACGTTCGTAGCATCTACGCTCAAGAACTGGGTAAGGCATTGGCAAAACGCTTCGACATCGCTACGATGAAGACTCTTGTTGCTGGTGCTCGCACCTCTACTCCTACCATCAGCGGTGGTAAGGCTGGTATCCAGATCACTGGTGCTTCTCTTACAACTGGAACAGGTCTTCTTGACGCACTGTTCGAAGTTGCTGAGAAGCTGGATAACAACGACGTCCCATCTGAGGATCGTTTCGCTATCCTGAGTCCTACTCAATACTACAAGCTGATCAGCGACCCAACCACTAACATCGCTCTTAACCGCGACTACGGTGGTGAAGGTTCTGTTGCTCGTGGCGTTGCTCCTATGGTAGCAGGTATCAAGCTGTTCAAGTCGAATCACGTTGCTGACATCTCTGTTGCTGACGCAAGTCAGGATCAAGATGACGACAACGCAAAGAACGACGTGTTCGGTGATGCTGGCACAGGCTACAATGCCGACCTTAGTGCTACTGGCTTCGTTGCTGGTCACAAGTCGGGTATCGGCACTGTCAAGCTTCTTGACCTTGCTACCGAGTCTGAATACCAGATCGAGCGCCAAGGCACTCTGTTCGTTGCTAAGTATGCTATGGGTCACGGTGTCATCCGTCCTGAAGCTTGCGTAGAGGTTCAGTAGTAATCGAATCCATTCTGATCCCCTTCTCACTAAATGTGGGAAGGGGGTCTTTTTCCTTCTTTTTACTTTTACCTTATTTCACGAACTATGTCCTTACTTACTACCAAGCTACAAGCCGTTAACGTAATGATCGGTTACTTAGGCGAAGCGCCAGTAAACTCGATCTCGGATAACGTCGGGCTTCCTCTTTCCGTCTCTCAGGCCAAAACAATTTTGGACGAGACATCAAAAGGTATTCAAGTAGACGGTTGGTTCTTTAATATCGAAAAGGATGTTACCTTTAGTCCTGACGTAGAGACCAACTTCATCGATCTATCTGGAGATATCCTTTCTGCGGATTCAGTAGATGGACATAAAGACAATGTTGTTGTTCGCGGTTCTAGGCTTTATGACCTGACAGACAACACTTATAAATTTACAAAACCAGTTAAGATGGATCTCATTCGTTTCCTAGAATGGGACTATCTTCCCGAAGCTGCTCGCCGTTATATCAACCTAAAAGCTTCTCGGATTCTTGTGGCTCGTTCGCTAGGCGCTCCTGAGATTGAACAGCTTATCCTACGAGACGAAGTGTTCGCTAAAGCTCGCCTCGAATCGCTTGACTCAGGAACGTCGGATCGCACTATATTTGATAGCTACGACACTGCTATTCGTATTGGAGTTAACCGTCCTCAGAATATTCTTTAATAGATATGCCTTTAATCAACACATCGGTTCCGAACCTTATACAGGGTGTCTCACAGCAAGCGGATATTATTAGATATGCAGGTCAATGTGAAGAACAGGAAAATGCTTTAAGTAGTGTTTCTGACGGACTGTCAAAAAGAGCTGGCGCGAATCACATTGTAGAAGTCACTCAGAATAAAATTAAACAAGATAGCTTTATTCATTTTGTGGATCGAAGCGCTACGGAAAGATATGTTATAATACATACGGGAGATTATTTGTATGCTTATAATCTTTTTACAGGCAGTCCAGCTTCCATCTGGTATAACACTGTAGAATATACTGATGGGTGGGCTATACCAGAGGGACATTACCTCAGAACAAGTGGCTCTCCGTTAGCTAATTTAAAAGGAATTACCATAGGAGATAGCTCCTTTATTACAAATAAGAATGTAGTCGTTGAAGCTTCCGACGAAGTAAATGACAGCTTTGCAGAAGAGGCTATTGTTGTAGTTAACCAAGGCGATTATGAAAAGAAATATAGCATTATTTTCGGAGAAACAGGGCCACAGTCAGGAACAGTTTTAAGTTTTGATGTTGATTTTTATAATGGTAAAACAGGAGAAGTGACAGGGAGTGCGATTGTTTTAAATGGGGAAACACTCAGTAATCCAGAAGGAAGTCCTGAAACAGCATCTATCGAGGTATCGCCAATTGTAAATATAATTCAATCTAGCGAAGATTTTACTCCTAATTTAACTAACCAAACTGGAATACTCAGTTTAACTGTGACTAACGGGATTAGCACTATAAGTGCTCCAATGGCAATATCGACAAACTCCAATGGACTTCTACTTTCTGTTACCATTACTGAACCCATACTAGCCAACATACGCTTTGATGCTGCCTTTCTTTTTACTGTAAACGGACTTACTCAACTAGGATCTTTAGGCGTAAGAACTGTAAATACTGGGGCTGCGGATGCTTCTGCTGGAGGTAAAAACGCCGATACGTCTAATATTGCTTCTCAGCTTGCTGGAGGAACAACTGCTGGAACAAATAATACTGTAAGCGGAGCCATCCCTTCTGGATTTACAGCAGAAGCTCTTGGCGGTGTTATTCGCATTAAAAGGACAGACGGAGCGTCTTTTAGTATTTCTACATCCGACGGGTTAGCTGACGAAGGTTTATCTTTAGCTTACAAAAGTGTTGAAAGTCTTTCAGCTCTTCCTCAAAGAAACTTTAACGATTTCAAAATTAAAATATTAGGCGATCCTGACGTAGACCAAGATGACTACTACGTCAGTTTTAAGACTGATGACAATAGCATTTTTGGTGAAGGAGAATATATAGAGATAGCAAATGAAGGTATAGAAAAGGGAATTGATGTATCTACCTTTCCTCATAGGTTAGTAAATGACGAATTAAATTCTTTCGTTGTAGAAACGTGTCCTTTAGAGGATCGAGTATCAGGGGACATAGCTTCAAATCCTCAGCCTAACTTTGTAGGAAACAAGATATCTAATTTGATCATTCATCGTAATAGATTGGGAGTCTTAAGCAACGACCAACTGACTTTCTCTGAATCAGACCAATTTTTTAACTTTTTTAGAGTTACCGTTTCTAGCTTTTTAGATTCAGCGCCTATCAATGTAAGTATCGCTACTAAAAATGTTATTAACATTATAGACGCAATCGGGTTTCAAGATAGCCTTATTTTGTTTACTCGTCGCGGTCAATATTCTGTTAAAGGAGAACCTACTCTTACAGCTAAAACTATCGCTGTTTCTCCCTTAACTTCCTACGAGACATCAGAACTCGTGTCGCCTATTTCTCTTGGTTCGTATATTTATTTTGGCTTTGATAGAAAACAAAAATCAGGACTTAGAGAATATACAGTAAACACTAACACTAATACTTTTGACGCTTCCGACATTACGGAAGCCGTTCCGTTCTACATTGGCAAAAATATTAAAACCATTTCAGGATCAGCAACAGAGCAGATGCTTGCTGTCGTTACCGAGGACGATTTAGATACCATATATGTCTATAGTTACTTCTGGAGTAACAACGCTAAAGTATTGAGTGCGTGGTCTAAGTTTAAGATAAAAGGAGATATAGTTTCGAGTTTCTTTATTGATTCAAGTTTGTATGTAATAACAACGATAGAGGGTTCTACAAATATCTTAGAAATTAACTTAGAAAAACAAGAGGGAACAGCAGATGAACCTGAGATTCTTATGGATTATAGGTTCCCGTTAACTCTTCAAAGTGGACAGACTCATATAGATCTTCCGTATTCTACGCCTGCGAATACCAAGTTTGAGGTCTACTCTAAGAAAGGTAGTTTACTTAAATCTACTTCTCATACTAGACACATCACTTTGATGGATGCTCCTGAAGAAGAAACAGAAGTTTATATAGGGCTGCCTTTTAATATGAAATATGTATTTTCTAGGCAGATCTTTAAAGCACCAAGTGAATCAAGCAAAACAGCCACAAACGCTATCTCTTCTCGTTTGAAATCAGGAAGTATATTCTTCAATAAAGCGAGAACTTTTAAAGTAACTGCTGATGTAAAACTAAGGGATTCTGTTATTGCTACTTTTGATGCAAACACAGTAGGAGAAGCTTTTGTTTCTAAGACTGATAATAAAGAAGGTGTTTTCCGTTTCTTTGTTTTAGCTCCAGCCGAAGATACGACGATTACGTTGGAAAACGATACTGTGTTTTCGTCCTCATTTCTTAGCGCTGAGTTTGAAAGTTTCATTCATCAAAAGTCTTCTCGCTATGCTTAAAGATTTAAATCACAAGATTTTTGAATGCGTTGAATCTACGCACCTGTATTTGCTGGAGAATCAAGAAGGAGAAGACTTAATCGTTACTGCTGAAAAGCAATCAGCAGGAAAAACTTCAAAAGAAGATCAACAATGGGAATCTGAAAAAGGAGGATTATACCTATCTATACGATTTACGGATAGATATCTCATGCGTTCTAGGAAAAATTTTTCAAATAATATTGGGTATGAAATAGCTCAAGCATTAAGTTCAATCTCAAAAACAAATATAGTATTTAAAACCCCGAATGACTTCTACATTGGGGATTTTAAAATTGGAGGATCTTTAATTTCTTATTCTAATCTTACCTGTATTTATAGTCTAGGTATCAACGTAAATCAAAAAAGTTTTTCACAACCACTATCCAACAAAGCAACATCTTTATTTTTACAAACAGCAAGCGAATACGACATCAGTCAGATTTTAAATATTGTTTTAAATAAAATAAATGATAAATTAAAAGAATACAGACAAGACTACCCTAGATATTCTAAACCGCTAAAGACAACAAAGTTTAAAGGAAAACTATAATCACCATGTCTCTCTCATATAACCAACATACTGATCTTTCCACTGACACGTTTACATTTACGTTCGGCTTTATCGACATCAACGACGTGTTCGCTATCGGATTACGAACTTCGGACGATACGTGGATTCCTCTTACGATAACGGGTCGCAGTGCGTCAGCAAAAACCGTAACTGTTTCTGACGTTCTTACTCCGTATTCAAAGGTTCAGGTCTACCGTAAGACTACAGTTGCCCCTATCGTTGACTTCCAAGACGGCTCTAGGCTCACAGAACGTGATCTTGATGCTGCCTATCGACAAGGTCTTTACGTAGCCCAAGAGGTGGCTGAGAACTCGAATCAAAGCACTCAGCGTGAAGACGTAGACACGGATCTTATTGCGGACGGAGCTATTACTACGGCTAAGATTGCAGACAACGCTGTAACAGATCAAAAGCTTTCTCTTACACTGGATCTGTCTACACACTCAGTGGCGTTGGCAACTGGCGAAATCAGCACAAGTGAACTGGCAAACGATGCTGTGGACAGCACTAAACTGGCTGACGATGCTGTGGACAGTGAGCACCTTGTAGACGGCTCGGTGGACAACGTTCACCTTGCTGGAGGAATTGACCTGACAACCAAGGTCACAGGGACTCTTCCTAGTGCTAACGGCGGCACGGGTGTTGCTACGGCTATTCCGTTTACAGTGAAGGCTGAAAGCGGTGATGTTACTATTCCTGCTGTTGGAACGGCTGCTACTTTTACTCACGGATTGGGCAAACTTCCTGAGTTATTTAAAGTGTATTTGAAATGCACAACAGCCGTAAACGGATACGCTGTAGGAGACCTTGTTGACTTTATTCAAGACACCAACGGTAATAATGTTATATCCGTTTATGCGGACTCGACTGAGATAGGAATCAATCGAGCAGGTTCTATTGTAATTTCTAACAAGAGTTCAGGTGCCTTCGAAACCATAACCACGACAAACTACAAGTTTATATTCAAAGCTTACGCATAATATGCTAATCAAAGAATACAGCAACGGTTGTAAGGCAGTCCTTGCCACTGAGGATCACGCTCGTGAGCTCGCTCCGTTGTTGCGTGAGTATGACTCCATTGAAGTTAGCGTAGGGCAGTTTGGTGATAATGAAGAGGCACTGCTGTATGGAGTCAGAAACGACGACGTAACCATCACAGGCTTAGACCCTGATGGTAAACCAATCGTCATGTTTGGCGTGGGCTCTAGTGATGATAGTATACCCTACATCTGGCTTCTTGGAAGTAAGGGCGTTCGTGACTACTGGTATACCTTTGCTAAGGCATCACGAGAACTGCTTCCACACCTTTTATTAGATCATCCGTGTGTGGCTAATATTGTCCTAAAGGAATACGACGACTCTGTTCGCTGGCTTAGATGGCTAGGAGCAAAGTTCATACGAGAGGTTGAAGTAGGTGGACAAGTTTTTTACGAGTTCATTATAAGACAAAAAGAACCAACTTCTGTTGGTATGCCCGTTGAGGATTTTAGAGAGAGTATAACTCTTTTTAATAAAAATCTACAAAGCTTACCGAACGCAATGGTAACTCGTGCGGAGATTGATGCTGTTAATCCTTTGGAACATTTCTTTGGCGACGGTATGTATATACGAAAAATCGTAATGCCAGCTGGTCAGGTAATTGTGAGCAAGATACATAAACAAGATCATCCTTATTTTATTATGTCAGGAGATGTGTCGGTTTTAACTGAGGAAGGTGTCAAGCGTTATAAAGCTCCATATTTTGGTATGACAAAACCAGACACACAACGGGTATTATTTACCCACGAAGAAACCACATGGATAACCGTTCAAAGAACAAACAACACTGATTTAAAAGAAATTGAAAAAGAATTAACAGAAGACTCTTTTGATTATAAACTTTCAAATACAGATTTTAATTTACTAACAGAAGGAACAAAATGAGTTTTGCAATAACTGCTATTATAACAACGATTGCAACAACAGCTCTCTCCATACGAGGACAACAACAAGCCGCCGCCGCACAGGCTAAATACCAAAAGCAAGCAAGCGAAGCGGAAAACCAAAGAGCGCTGCAACAGATGTCCGCTGAACGTATTCAAGAAGCGTTCCAGAACGAAGAGCGAGCAAAAGAAATCGAATTAGCAGCCAAAAAAGCACGAGAAGCTAGATCGAGAGCAACTGTAGCTGCTGGTGAGTCAGGCGTTACTGGTCTAAGCGTAGACGCGTTGTTAAACGATTTCACGAGACAAGAAGCTACCTACCGTTTCGGGCTCCAGAGACAAGGACAGCAGATGGCTGTAGCTCGGGATCTTAGGTTAAAGGATATGGGGCTTCAGTCTTATAACACGCAGATTGCAATCAATAAACCAATCGCACAACCTGACTATGCTGGAGCGCTTGTTAGCGGCGTTAACACAGGTCTGAGTATTTATTCAGCAACTAAAAAACCATAATGGCTCAAAAAACATTAAAACAACTTCTCGGCTCTTCAGGCGAAAGAGAACAGGTAGACCTTAACCTTGATGAAGCTACGTTCCGAGCTCCGAACGTTGCAGCTGGACAGTATTCTGTCCAAGTTCGGCAAGCTCCTACACAGAATACGGCGCTTACTTTAGCTAAGTCTCTTCAAAGTTTCTCTGGTGTTCTCAAAAACTACGCAGACGTTCAAGAAGAAATTGGAATAAAACAAGCCGCAGGAGTTGAGGACAAGGACTTATATAAAGCACTTAAGAAAGAGAATCCTGCTGCGTTTATTGCATTTAAACGAGACAACGCATACAGGAACGCGCTATACAAAAGAGCTCTTACTTATGACATTCTTCCATCTCTTGATACCGATTCAGAAGGACTACTAAATATTGACGAGTTTGGAGCCAAGACAAACAAATTCTTAGATAGCAGGCTAGACCCTTACATCGAAGAAAAGTGGAATGATTTCAGCGAAAAGGTTGGAGAGTATGCTAACGATCCTGCGGCTAAAGCTGTTTGGAATGCTGCCATATCTGGGTGGCGTTCTGATATGGTTAGTAATTATAACGACAGGATTGTATCGTATAACAAAGGTGCCCAAAAGGAAGAGCTAGGTCTTCAGATTGAAGGAGTTCTTCGCCGCCGCGTAGACGATCAAGGAAACCAAATACAACCTGATTTTAGCAGCTTACCTGATATCCTTCAGAATAGAGATAACCTGATGGCTCAAGATAACGTCTCTAATATAGAACGGACTCAAATTTTGGCAACTGAGGTAAGTAACCAAGCTCAAGGTCTACTGGCCGAAGGACGAGTAAGTGATGCTGAAAAGCTTATTGCTATTACGGAAGCTACTAAAATAAATGGTAAACCTGTGTTTCGCACAGGAGAATCTCGTCGTGCATTTGCAGCTCTTAAACAGCAGATCGATAACACAAGCGATCAGGAAGACGAGTTATCTAAAGCTGATATACGTAGAACATACACTGGTAAGGCTATTTCCGTTTATGAATCACTATCAGCAATAAATAGTTCTGAAGAAATGGATAACATTACCAGAAAAACTATTATTGATACGTTTGAAACTATTAACCCAAATATTTCTGAAGAAGAGATTAACCAGAAATTAGAGGATATTTTTAATCACCCTGTTTCTTCTACGGAAGGATACGATCTAGCGCTTCGTCAGCTGGCTATTAACGGATCTGATCTCGGTAACAGCATATATTTTGACACAAAAGCAGATTTGAATCGAGAGTTAGTAACCAGACAAAACAGAACTATTATTACTACAAGTTTAAGCGACAAACAAAAGTCTCAGTATATTTCCGACTTTTCTGAGTGGAAAAAGGATAACCCACAAAAAACAGCAAAACAGTGGATATCTTCCCAAGGTCTTAAACTCTCTCCATTCCAAGAGCTACGAGATAAAGACATAGAACTTAGCCAAGGTAATTGGGTGTTCGATAACCTATATTATAAAAACTCTGAGGATACGCTGGTTAATGCTATAGATCGTGCTGTTGCTCCTGATTTAGTAGGATTAGAAGAAGATCTAGATATAACAAAGATAATGATTAGCGGAATGACGGATCAGCTTAAAATTAACCTCAGCTTGGAAGCACAAGATTACGCAAGAAATCTTGATCCACTACTTTCAGCAGAAGAGCGGAATGTTATGATGCGGGATTTTATACAATCAAAATCAGGTGAGTATGCTCAACGAGCTAGTGATTTTAATAAAGCATTTCAAAGCAGAGGATTAATTAAGGATGAAATGAGTGAAACCGAAAGAGCCCGAATACAGACAGCTAGTGCTGAGGTAAAAGATAAAGCAAAGAGACCAAAGAAGGTAGTTTACGAGCATTTAGAAAACCCAAATATTAGATATTACTCTAAGTTTGTTGAGAACGAAAGAGAGACAATGCTACAGCGAGGCGACGATCTTCAGCTTCAAAAGTCTCTTATCAACAAAGGTTATCTAAGCTGGGATCCGTCTTCGTGGAAACTTCTTGATGAGACAGGTCTTTCCGCTCAGGACGTAAAACTGTTTGGAAATGACGCTGAACTGAATCGCGTAACATCTGATTGGAAAGATGTTATGATAAAAGAACTTTCTCTTGAGGAATTGACTGATGAAGAAGAAAAAATTAAAGATACATTCCAAGATTTCGGTATATACGATTTCTCAACTTTAAACACGTTCTTAGCTGAACAAGGTCAATTCTTCGAAGACAGAGACTAAAAAATATAACATGAGCATTGAAAAACGATTAGACTACACCAATCCATCAGGGTCTCTTGAAAAGCCTTCTGTTTCTTTGGATACAGAGTTTGATACTGAGGACCGAACTGAGGCTCAACTTGCTGCCTTAGAAGCTCGACAGCTTATAGATGAACAAGTAAGTGCTGGAAAACAGTGGACAGCAACGGGTGCATCTCTCGTAGCGGAACTAGGTGGAGGTCTTTATCTTTCTCATAAACTTCATCGATCTGCAAAATTTGCACAAGGCGCTAACTACTTAAGAACAGCTGTTAAGACTCTTAGAGCTGCGAAAACGGCATCAGTCGCTGGTATCGTAGCGCCTGAGCCAGCATCTACTGTAGGTGGTATAGCTACATACGCCGTAGCAGAAGCTGGTATATGGGCTCTTAGCAATGCAGCAGGACAGCAGATAAGAATTTCAATGGGTGTTCAGGACGAATACTCTGCTGGAGAAGCTATTGCTTCTGCGGTATTCGGAGCATCAATCACAGGTAAGGTAGCAGACAACGTTTTAGGACTTGGGACTAAAAGTCTAGCGGATCAAAAACTTTGGAAAACAAGAGAACTTGTTAAACAAGGAAGTAAGCTTGCTGTCAGTGGTGCTGTCTTAGGAATTGCTGAAACCGCTATGCGACAAGAGCTCCAGCTAATTTTAAACGAGCGCGAAAACCGAGACGTATACGAGTATTTATTGGCTGCTGGTATAGGTGGAGGATTGAATACTGGATTTGGTCTCATCGCCTCGACAGGTAAGTGGGGACGTAACTTAGCTCAGAAAACAGCGAAAAATAGTAGAGAAAACATTAACAATCAGATCAACGCTCTTAAAGAGGAGATGGAGATTGTAAGAGCTAAAGGAGGAGGACCAGCTAGAGGAAAAGTAAAGAACATAAGTAGTAAGATACGACGGCTCGAAGATTCTCTTCTCATTGTGGACGACATCGATGAGATGATCCAGAGCTCGGGAAAAACTATTGAGTTCATGGAAAGTCCGTATGGACAGCAGCTAGTTCAGGCAGAGAATTCAAAGATTGTTATACCAGACGAGCCGTCTATACCTACTCAGTCCGCTAAGAAAGCTGATGAAGCTATTGTTGAGATCCCTAAACAATCAAAGCTAGAGGGAGTCCCTGACGCAGCTAACGCTCAGAAAACACAAGTAGCCACAACGACCCCAACGTATGTAAAAGCTGCTGATATTCTTAACAAAAGTAAAACTGGAAACATCCTAGATTACGGAGCAGGAAGAGGAAAAGGTTCGGAAGCTATTGGAGCTGATAGTTTCGAGCCGTTTCCTAGAGAAGGATTTAATCCAACATATAAGGACTCTGGTAGTATACCGAGTGAATCGTATGATAAAGTAATCAGTGCTTCAGTTATCAATGTAGTTCCTAAAGACGTTAGGGATGGTATTGTTAAAGATATTGGAAGAGTTCTTAAACCTGAAGGAGAGGCTATCATAACAGCTCGGACAGTAAGTGACGTGTCCGCAGCTAAGAACAAAACAACATTTGAAGGTGAAGAAAACGCCTTTGTGATTGGGGATCAAGCAACTGGAACATTTCAAAAAGGTTTTACCCAGTCAGAACTTGAAACATACGTTAAGACGCAACTGGGGGATAATTTTGAAGTCGCAGCTGCTCCAAAAACAGAAGATGGTCAGAAAATAAATGGAGCTGCTGTTCTTGTTCGTAAAATACGAAGCGATGCGGACGCCCCAACACCTCCTTCACCTCGTTCAAAGGAGGAGCTCGAAATAGAAGGAAATAAGTTCCTTGAGCAGCAGGGTTTAGGATTAGACGACTTTGTAATCGACCCTATAACTAACCAACCTTCGCCTGTCCCAGTATCTGGTGCTGGTGGAGCTAGGAAGCCTACGTTGGCTGAAATTGGTGCCTATAGACTTCTTACGTATAAAAGATACGAAAAAGGAGGATCACTTAAACAAGGGGTAACTTTTCCAATGTCTAGACCAAAAAGTTTTGGCGAAGCCGTCGATCTTCTTATTGATCCGAAGTCTAATATGATAGACGGAATGGATGAAAGGACGGAAGGACTTTTGGATATTCTTAAGTTAATGCGAAAGCAGTTTCCTGAGATGATGAATGAGGTTAAGATATTCACATATGGAAATGAACGAGCTCACTATTCAGAGTCTTCCCAACAAATAGGAGGAGCTTCTGGAATAAGGGTAGCAAAAGGAGAACCTTTAGAAACTATTGTTCACGAAGCTGTTCACGCTGTTACGGCTAAATACATATATCAATACGTAAAAAGCTATACAATTAACAAAACAGGAACAAAGGCTCTTGCTATAAGTGGTAAGGAGTATTTAAAACTGCTTGAAAATACTGTAGCCGATCAAGGTAAACCTCTTCTTATAAGAGAGCTGTCCGAAGTTTATCTCGAAACGATAAAGCGGATGGGGGTTCGTAAACAGATTGAAGCAAAATTAAACGCAAATCACGGAGGTGACCGAGTTAAGTATAACGGTTATAATTACGGATTAGGTAATCTTCACGAATTTTTATCCGAAGCACTGACAAGTTCTCAGTTTCAACGTGAGTTAAATTCAATTCAACTTAGTCGAAAGGGTCGAAGCGCTTGGAGCCAGTTTACTAGCATTATAAAACGTCTACTTGGGTTTGATGTAACAAAAGGCTCTGTTTTAGACGAAGTTCTCTCTTTAACAAGTGCTATCGCTCGGGATAACGAACAGATTTATAAAGCAGCTCGGAATGAGAGAGAAAGAAGCTTTGCCAGAACGATGGGTCAGAAAAAACCTGAGCTGTTTAGAACTAAATTCAAAAAAGGAGTGTTATCAGAATTAGATCCTAACTCCAAAGAAGCAGTAGCTTTGTCTAATTTGCCTGCTTTTGAAGAAGGGTTCTTACCAAAAGGTGAAATAACAAAGAAGTTTGAAAAGAGTAAAGTATGGCAAGCAACGTTTGAAGGCGAAATTGATGGGATTGCCTACGAAGTAAAAGCTTCAACCCTAGAAGAAGCAATGTCAAATGCAGCTATGCAACACGTTACCAAATCAATGCAAGCACGACGTGATGAAGTAATTTCTTTCGATTCGATTAAACGAGCAGCGAACGAGAACGAGCTAGCTATTGATATAACACCTCTTAACACTCTTAAGCTCGGAGCTGGTTTTGACTCTAACGTCGAGATCACACTGCGTAATCAAAAGGGGGATATTGTAAACTACAATGACCTTGATAAAAAGATGCAATACGAGGTCAACTTAGCCCTTAAAGCTAATGGTGGTGTGTATATAAATCCTGCTGATGTAGCTGATATTGGGACTCCTAAAGCCTTTGTTAATCCGAAAGATCAACTTAACTTCCTCAACGAGTTGGATGCAGAACCTCCCGTTGTTGTTGCTGTTGATGACGCAGGAACTACTCCTCCTCCAACTCCACCTCTTACCGAAGAAGGGGCCGCAGGATCTGGAGGCGATCCTAGATTCGAACAACTTCGTTTACTTAGAAAGAAGCTTGCGAAGTATACCAACATAGAGGGCGAAGATCTTCCAGACGAAGAGGAATTATTGTCTCGTTTTATACAAGTAGAGTTTCCTGAAATGGCTAGGGAAGCTAAAAAACTTGATCGTGACTCAAAAGAATTGATGGATAACGCGTTGGCTGTTCTTAGTTCACAAGGCCCAAACCCAACCGTATTGCGTGAGCTGTATGACGAAGTGGTCTTCATGCGGAAGGCTAATGTTGTCCGAGATACTTTGGAGACTACAGCTGGTCGAAGTCTTCAAGCAATGAATAAAAAGGCAGATATTTACAAATACGAGGGCCAATATAGCGTCCGAGCTCGTATGGAAGATGATGCACTTAACGAACTTGAAGAAGTCCTTAAAAGCATGATAACAGGGAAAAATACTGGAGAAGAAGATAGCCTTGAAGAGCTTCTTACCGATTTCCTTGATGACTTCTTTGACGTGGATCAAGACTTTGTTGTAGATGCTGTAAACGTCCGCGATGAGCTGAAAAATCTAGATGCTGAAGAATTAGATGCTGAAGATCTGAAGATTACTCAAGAAACTGAAGAAGTTGTTCCTATTGAAGGCACAGGAGCCAAAGAAGGCACAGGAAAAACAAAGGAAACGAAAAAGAATAATTCTCTTTCCTTGGAAGAGAAACTAGCAAAACGTCAGAACAAGATTGAAGACCAGATCCAAAAGCTTGAAGAACGTCTTGAGAAAGCAAGAAAAGAGTTCGTAGCTTCGACTCCAGTAAAGGATCAGAACAATACTGATCTAGGTCTTGAGGATGAACTGATTGACGCTGGGGCCCAGCCGAAGCCAGAAAAGACTCCTAAAGATCCTCGCATCGAACGTCTTCAAACTCTTTTAAAGTTCTATAAAGACTCAAGAAACGAGCTAAAAACTCTTATAGAGCGTAAACGTGAACGCGCTCGGTTAGCCGCTATCGAAGGAAGCAGTGACATCACTCTTCAAAAGAAGGAACTTGAGAAGCCAGAAAAAGATCGCAAACCTACTAGCTTAGACCAAGTCAATAAAGACATCCGAGACATACGCAATCGTATGCGGTCTCGTCTTCGTGAAATTGAAGCAGCTGAACGTAAGCTTGAGGGAGAATCGGCAGCTGATGCTTCGGCGCGTATACAGCAAAAGCTTATCAAAAAGAGAGAGAGGCTACAGGAACAGCTCGACGGGTATCGTGCTCGGTTTACAGATCGAGGCCCGACAGAGGATTTTACGAAGATTAAGCAGCAAAAGATTGAAGACGAGCAGACCAAGCAGCTTGAAAAGCAGATTCAGTTCTACCGCAACGCGGAAAAAGAAGTAGACCAAACAAAAGAACTGAGCGAGAAACTTGCCAAGCTTGCTGAAATCGAAGGACGCGGAGTTATGTCTGAGCTGGAAGCTACTGTCGGGACGAAACCTAAGCCGCCGAAAAGCGAAGATCCGAAGATCAAAGAGCTTCGTAAACAGATCAACGAGTCGAAAGCTAGAATGCGTAAAAAGCTTCAGGACATCGAGAAAGCAAGAATGGATAACGAGCAATTACAGCTGCTGTTTACCTTGGAAAAGAGCTTTATGTCCCAACTAGGCACAGACAACGCTTCAAGGTTTACCAGATTTTTTAGATCAGTAAGATCAGCACGAACGATGTCTCTTATTGCTCAAGTTCCTTCCATTTTGGCGGGTGTTCCGACTGGAATAGTTGGAGGAATTAAACAAGTCTTTAGAATTCCTGCTAGTTTTTTCTCTTCTCTTAAAGAAGCACACGGTTCATTGCCCTCCAGAATCAAAACCTCAAAGCTTCTTGCTCAGTCAGAAGGACGAGCCTTGTTTGCTATGTTCCCTAAGAGTAAAAAGGAAGCAAAAGAATATTGGGAATCGTTTAAACGTTCTTACCTTATGAACCAATCCGTAACCGACGGAGTTAATAATAAATACGAAACTGAAGGGGCTAAATACGGAACTCCAAGGGGAATGCACGCCCTTGTTGTTAGGGCGCGAACAAATGCTCAGATACGGATAAATGCTCGTGACTCCTTTGTTACTAAACTAGGTGAAATGGTTCGGCTTGGTAAGTTTGGTCACCTGTTCTCCTTTGGAGTTCGTGGAATCATAGGGGTTGATGACGTATTTAAACGCTCTCTTTTTAAAGCCCGTATTACTGCGGACTCGTATCGACGCGCTCTTTTAGAGTTTCCAGAAGGAGGCGCTAAAACAGAAAAGCGAGCAAAGGAGCTATACGAAACAGCTTGGGTAGAACAAGATGGGTTACCAGTCTTAGCCGCTAACAACGAATTTGCATTTGAGATAGATAGCGTAAGAAAGGATCTTTTGTTTGCGTCTAATGCTGACGATGTTGAGGACCTTGTTACTTCTGTCGTGGACGATCAGATTAAAATGTTTAACAAAACGAAAAGCAGCGACAACATATTTGGCGTGGTATTTGATGGGCTTATGCCTTTCTTCGGTGTTGCTACTCGTGGCGTATACAGAGCTGGAAGACTTCAATTCTTTCCTGCTATTGCTCTTAGAGCGGCTTTAGCAAATCCATATACAGCTAAAATAAAACAAGTTGAAGGGATTATTGAAAAGCTTCGTGAGACTGCTACGGACAAAAAGGTAAACAAGGAATCAAGAGATGATGCGTTAAATGCAATTAAGTCGAATCTTGAGCTGGTTGAATCCCTTAAAATAAATAGACTTAAATATAACGAGGAAATCCTTACAGAGGTCTTGATGGGAACCTCCGTAGCAGCCACTGCAATGTTGGCAGGAGCGGCAGGTAACATGACTGGATCTTTAAGCTTCCTTAGCTCTGATCAGCAAAAACGAGCGCGTGAGTATGGTATTCAACCGTATCGAACACTTGGCATGGACTACAGAGCAGCACTTCCGTTTACTTTTGCAATGTCTATGTATGCGGATATCGGAGCGTTTCTTCACTTGAGAAACGTTCAAGCGGAAACGAACCAACCAATCTTAGACCCTGAACTTCACTTGTTCGAAGTCATGCGTCGATCTTCGCTGTCCGCTGCATCAGAACTTCCACTGTTTAGCGGAATAAACAGTTTCCAAGAACTGACGGACAACAGAAGCGGCACAGCAGAACAAGCGGCAAGCGCTTTGGAAAAGATCTTAACAAGCTACATCCCTGTTCCTGCCCAAGTCCGTAAGATTGTTAAAAAGGTTACTGTGGATAACAAAATTGTGGATCTGAAGGGAGGAAGCTTCTACGACCGAGTAGCCTATCAAGTGTTAGGCGTTGCCCCGATGAACTATAAAACGAATCACTTTGGTGAGAATTTAGAGACCGATATCAACTGGATCACCGAGACCGTGTGGAGACAGGCACCTCGTTTCAAAAGGGATAAGGGTGTAAACTTTGAAGGAAGTAATGTAACAACCTTTGAAGATATAATTGGAGCGGACTCACAAGGTATTATCCGTGTTAAACCTACTTATCTCTCACAAGGAGTTAAGATGGAAGACTTCCGTAACGAAGAGGGAGTTACTCTTAAATATTACTACGCTCAACAACTGAGAACGTATAAGCAAAGATACAGGGGAAGAAACAGAACACTTAGTGAAGCTGTTAACGAACTTATCAACGACCGAGCTTGGCAAAAGAAGTATGAAAGCGGTTATGAGCCAGATCCGAACAACCCTCAAAAGTATACCCAAAAGGGTCTCGAAGAAATAGATGAGATACTTACAAGCTACTACACTAATCTAAGAAAAAATATAGCGAAGGATAAGGATGTTATGTTTTCCTTTATTAACAAAGACGATGTTACGTTAGGCAACTTTATGCAATCCACCCTAGACAACATGAACTCTAACATAAGAAATAAGCCCTTTTCGTTAAAGGACTTTTACGAACTATAAAATGAGCAAAACAAATAAAGAACTTCTTGAAGAGCTGATGGCTCTTACCATAACGGAGTTGCTTGATCAGATCCGTTCTGGAGAAGCTAACCCGACGGTGTTGAATGTAGCTCGACAGCTATTACGGGATAATCAGATCACCTGTAGCGTTGACACAGACAGCCCACTAAAGAATCTTGTAGATATTCTTCCATTTGACGACGCATCAGAACGTGAACATACAAGACACCAAGCTCAAGGACTTTAGAAACTTCCTGTATTATGTATGGCACTCTTTACCGCAGATTAAAAGAGACCCTACACCGATTCAATACGACATTGCTGAGTATATGCAGTATGGCGCTAAAAGAGGTGTTATTCAGGGTTTTCGAGGTGTGGGTAAGAGTTGGATTTGTTCTGCTTTCGTGGTGCATCAGCTTCTGCTCGATGCGTCAAAAAATATCCTTGTCGTCTCGGCTTCTAAAACTCGTGCTGATGATTTCTCGACTTTTACGCTGAGACTGTTGCAGGAGTTGGAAATTCTTAGAGCTCTTAAGCCTAGAACAGACCAACGATTCAGTAAGGTCTCGTTCGACGTAGGCTTGGCTCCTGCGTCCCATGCCCCTTCTGTGAAGTCGCTTGGTATTACCTCTCAGCTGACAGGTAGTCGTGCTGATATCATTATCGCTGACGACATCGAGGTTCCGACCAAC
>Ga0209504_1000807_pt1 | contig 25707 bp, 16 predicted proteins | sample COGITO_mtgs_1005_FD_184791 | JGI IMG/M metagenome (GOLD analysis project Ga0209504, IMG submission 184791) | Pelagic marine microbial communities from North Sea - COGITO_mtgs_100511 (SPAdes) (version 2) | ecosystem: Environmental > Aquatic > Marine > Epipelagic ...
CTCTCTATTTATGAAGATGCAATTGCCCCCTGGAAAACAGAATCGTTTTTAAAGTACAAAGAGCAACTCATCGACTTCGCCTCTAAACACGACATCCCCATTCACAAACCTTGGTTTGAACTGAGTGCCGCCCAAAAGAAATGCATTTGGAAAGGCACCCCAGATTTTGAAGGTATTTATGAGTTTTTCAAATACTTGGAAAGCAAAAGCTACAAAATCCAATTCCGCGTATTGCTCTCTCGCTATCGAGGACGTACCCAATGCCAAACGTGTGAAGGCAAAAGACTTCGCAAAGAAACCGACTATGTCAAGGTAAAAGGAAAGGCGATTTCCGATTTGATCGACCTGCCCATTGACCGCTTGTCTGCTTTTTTTAGAGCATTGGTCTTGGAAAAAAAAGACGCCCTTATTGCCAAGAGAATTTTAACAGAAATCAACAGCCGTTTGACTTTTTTAAAAGATGTAGGTTTGGGATACCTTAGCTTGAATCGACCTTCCAACACCCTTTCCGGTGGAGAAAGTCAACGCATCAATTTGGCTACCTCTCTCGGGAGCAGCTTGGTCGGCTCCATGTATATTTTAGACGAACCTAGCATTGGTTTGCATCCCAAAGACACGGAGCGCTTGATCAAAGTTTTGAAACAACTTAGAGATCTCGGCAACACTGTCATCGTAGTGGAGCACGATGAAGACATCATGCGGCAAGCCGATGCCATCATTGACATCGGTCCAGAGGCAGGCACTCACGGAGGACATGTGGTCGCGGAAGGGACTTTTAAAGAGCTGCTAAAATCAAATTCTTTGACTGCCAAATACCTCAGCCAAGAACTCGAAATTGAAGTTCCCAACAAACGCAGAACCTCAAAAGACACAATCCAAATCAAAGGAGCCCGCGCAAACAACCTCAAAAACATCGATGTTGAATTCCCGCTGAACACCTTGACAGTCATCACCGGAGTTTCTGGAAGTGGAAAAAGCACTTTGGTCAAAGACATTCTCTTTCCTGCTTTGCAAAAAAAACTGGTAGGTCACGGGAAAAAAGCGGGAGCTTTTACAGAACTTTTAGGAAATTTTGACAAGCTAAAAAACATCGAGTTCATCGATCAAAACCCAATCGGTCGTTCTTCCCGATCCAACCCTGTGACCTATGTAAAGGTCTACGACGAAATTCGAAGCTTGTTTGCAAATGAAAGCTTGTCAAAAGCAAGAAATTACAAACCCAAACATTTTTCTTTCAATGTAGAAGGAGGACGTTGTGAAACGTGCAAGGGTGAGGGCATCGTCACCATCGAAATGCAATTCATGGCCGATGTTCATCTGGAATGTGAGGACTGCAAAGGAAAACGGTTTCAAAAAGAAGTGTTGGAAATCAAATTTGAAGAAAAATCAATTGACGCTATTTTACAGCTGACCATCGATGAAGCCATTGCCTTTTTTGACAAACACCAGCAAGTAAAAATCGCTCAAAAACTCATGCCATTGCAAGATGTTGGATTGGGATACGTGCAATTGGGGCAATCCTCCTCCACCCTTTCCGGTGGTGAAGCGCAAAGAATCAAACTCGCTTCGTTTTTGGGCAAAGGGCAGCGCAAAGATAGGACCTTATTTATTTTTGACGAACCAACTACGGGCTTGCATTTTCACGACATCAAAAAGTTGTTGAATTCTATGGAAGCACTCATAAAAATTGGACATTCCATCTTGGTCATTGAGCACAACTTGGATTTTATCAAATGTGCCGATTTCGTAATTGACTTGGGGCCTGAAGGAGGTGAAAATGGAGGTGCTTTGTTGTTTTCAGGGACCCCAGAAGAAATGCTTTGCAGCGACAAGTCTATCACGGCCACCTATTTGAAAGAAAAACTCCCTTCTTGATCTTGGCTTAAAAAAAAGCACCCGATGAAAAATCACCCGGTGCCTTGTTGCTTTCTATATGTTGTTGTCCTTAGCGCGAATAGTTCGGTGCCTCCTTGGTGATGGTGACATCGTGTGGGTGACTTTCTTTGATTCCTGAGGCTGTAATTTTCACAAAACTGGCTTCTTTTTGGGAGGCAATGTTTTTGGCTCCACAATAGCCCATTCCTGCTCTCAATCCACCGACAAATTGATGCATTGTAGCCGACAACTCGCCTTTGTAAGGAACTCTTCCGACAATTCCCTCCGGAACAAGTTTTTTCAAGTCGTCTTCAACATCTTGAAAATAGCGGTCTTTGGAACCTTGCTTCATCGCTTCTACAGAACCCATTCCTCGATAGGACTTAAATCTTCTGCTTTCAAAAATAATGGTTTCTCCAGGAGATTCTTTCGTTCCTGCCAAAAGCGAACCTAACATAACCGCGTCTGCTCCTGCAGCAATGGCTTTTGGTATGTCTCCCGTATATCGGATTCCCCCATCAGCGATTACAGGGACACCGGTTCCCTTGATGGCAGCAGCTACTTCCATAACAGCGGACAATTGAGGGTAACCTACTCCAGCTACAACTCTGGTAGTACAGATCGATCCAGGTCCAATTCCTACTTTGACAGCATCAGCTCCAGCTGCAACCAAATATTTGGCAGCATCGGCAGTTGCGATGTTTCCTACTACGACATCCGTATCCGGAAAAGAAGCTTTGACCAATTTCAACACTTCCACCACCCCTTTGGTATGCCCGTGGGCGGTATCAATGATCAATGCGTCTACCCCAGCGTCTACCAATGCTTGCGCTCGAGTTACTGCATCTGCAGTGACACCGATCGCAGCAGCCACACGCAAACGTCCGAAACTGTCTTTGTTGGCGTGGGGGTTCTCTCGGACTTTGATGATATCTCTGAATGTAATCAAACCGACCAAAATATTCTGATCGTTGACCACAGGTAATTTTTCAATTTTATTGTCTTGTAAAATGACTTCGGCTTGTTTCAAAGAAGTTCCCTGTGCTACAGTTACCAAATTTTCAGAAGTCATGACTTCAGAAATCAACCGTGCATTGTTTTTCTCAAAACGCAAATCCCTATTGGTCACAATGCCGACAAGCACTCCTGAATTGTCAATGACAGGTATCCCTCCGATACCGTATTCAGCCATTAAATTTTTGGCAGTTGCCACAGTTTCTTCACGTTTGATGGTCACCGGTTCCAAAATCATTCCGGATTCGGAACGTTTTACTTTACGAACCTCCGACGCCTGCTGTGCTGCCGTCATGTTTTTATGCAACACACCGATACCGCCTTCTCTGGCCATAGCAATTGCCATATTTGCCTCTGTTACAGTATCCATTGCAGCAGATACTATGGGTGTATTTAAACTGATGTTTTTGGTGAATTTAGTTTTGATACTTACCTCTCTGGGGAGTACTTCTGAGTAAGCGGGAATCAAAAGGACGTCGTCGTAAGTCAATCCTTCACTTATAATCTTTGATGAAGCCATGTGCAATAAGTTTAATTTTATTGCATGCAAATATACATCTTTTATTCCGTTTCTCGAATCTCTGTATAAAGTATCTTTAAAGGTGGAAGTGTGGCTCAATTAGTTGGAAGCATGAATCTTTCGATGCATTTCTATGTACAGAGCTTCCACCTCGCTTTTGGCCCAGTTGGTACGCCTTAAAAAACGAAGACTTGATCCGATAGAAGGATTGTTGCGAAAACAACCGATTTGAATCTTGTGTCCCAAATGCTCCCAACCGTAATAGTCTACGAGTTCTTTTAAAATCTGTTCGATGCGCTTGCCGTGTAAAGGGTTGTTCTGCTGTGATTCCATGAGTTTTTTACACTATTTTTTAGTTCCTGTAAGGTCGGTAAAGATACTTGAATTACCTTTGTCAGATGGTCTTTACAAAAACAAATCAAGCAGCAATTCTAAAAAACCTCGGGTTTTCCTCTTTAAACCCTATGCAAAAAACTGCAATTGCAACTTCATCTTCAAGGCCAAACACACTCTTGTTGGCACCGACAGGAAGCGGTAAAACAGTGGCTTACCTCTTGAGTGTGCTCCCCAAAATAGCGTCCAAACAGGGAGTTCAAGTATTGATTCTAGCTCCTACACGTGAATTGGTTTTGCAAATTGAAAACGTGTTGAAATTGATGAAAACAAACTTTAAAGTCAATGCCTGCTATGGAGGGCATCCTTTTGGTGTGGAGCGCAAAAATTTTTCAACACCTCCAACTCTTCTGGTGGGAACTCCTGGGCGAATTGAAGACCACATCAGACGGAAAACATTTGACCCGACGGGCATTACTCAATTGGTTTTTGACGAGTTTGACAAATCTTTGGAGTTTGGATTTTCCAAACAAATGGAAGCCATCGTAAAAGAAATCCCAAAGCCAAAGGGGCGCCTTTTTGTATCGGCGACCAAAGCCATCGAAGTCCCCGACTACCTCAACACAGACGACCTCCATACCCTTGATTTTTTAAAAGAAAAAGAAGGAACCTTGACCTTATCACAACACGTGACCCCTATCGATGAAAAAATAGAGGGGCTGCTGGAACTTTTAACGTCTTTGGGTCCCAAAAAAAATACCATTGTCTTTTCCAACCATAGAGAAGCTTGCGATCGTATTTGCGATCATTTAGATGACAAAGAACTTATTTATTCCATTTTTCACGGAGGCTTGGAACAAGCGCAACGCGAGTTGGAATTGTTAAAATTCAGAAATGGAAGTTCTCAAATTTTGATTGCCACCGATATTGCGGCAAGGGGCATTGACATTCCAGAGTTGGACTGTGTCATCCACTACCAAATGCCCCGTGAAGAGGCTACTTTTACACATCGAAATGGAAGAACTGCACGGATGAAATCTTCGGGAATGAGTATTTTGATTCGTACAACAACAGAAGCACTTCCCTCCTACATCGACGAAGTTCCAGTGTTCAAAATCAGTCCCAACGAAACACTCACCGATCCCGAATGGAGAACTTTTTACATCGGAAAAGGAAAAAAAGACAAAGTCAATAAAATGGATCTTGTCGGTTTTTTCCTGCAGTTTGATTTTATGTCAAAAACGGATTTGGGACTGATTGAAGTCAAAGATTTTTCTTCCTATATCGCCATCAAAAGAAACAAGAGCAAGCGGGTTTTAAAAGCAGCTCAAGGTTTGAAAATCAAAAAGAAAAAAGCTAAAATTGCTTTTGCAAAATAGTGCAATCACTAAAAAATGTCCTTACAAGAACTTCTTAGCCGCCTCATTGCCTTTTCTGTCTTGGGAGGCGAAAGCAATACGAGCATACTACTCTGGATCAAAGACCATATCGAATCCCAAGGCGTGGCTACCGTATGGGTTCCCAATGCAACAGGTGACAAAGCTTCTTTGCATTGCAGGATTGGACCCGCAGTAGACGGAGGGCTTATTCTGTCTGCTCATACAGATGTGGTTCCGGTCAAAGGACAAGATTGGGACAGCGACCCTTTTGAATTGACGGATACAGGAGATGGCAAGTGGTACGGTAGAGGCAGTTGTGACATGAAAGGCTTTTTGGCCTGTTGCTTAGCTGTCCTCCCGGACTTGGTGAAAGCTCCTTTGAAAAGACCCATTTATTTTGCTTTTTCCTACGACGAAGAAATTGGCTGTTTGGGAGCTCCCGAATTGATAACGCATTTGCAAAACTACTATTCAGAAACCCCCAAATACGCCTTGATTGGGGAGCCTTCATTGCTGCAACCCATCATCGGCCACAAAGGCATCGGACTGTACACCACCTCTGTCAACGGTTCGGCAGGACACAGCAGCAGCATTCGCAAAGAGGTGAGTGCGATACACGAAGCCGCACGCCTTATTTTATGGCTCGAAGACAAAATGAATGCATTGGCATCGGAAAGTGTCGACGAACGCTTTTCACCACCACACAGTTCGTTGCACATCGGTCTTATCCAAGGAGGAATCGCCCCCAATGTCATTGCTGACAAAGCAACGTTTTCATGGGATGTTCGGGTGATTCCTAAAGACAAACTGGCTGACATCATTGCCCATTTTGAAACCCATTGCCGACAAAGAGAGCGGGAATTGCAGTCCTTATTTTCGGACTTTAAAATTCAAACCGAAGCGTGGCATGCTCCTGTCCCTCCATTAGACACACACAAAGAGCAAGACATCGTTAAATTGCTGCAAAAAATCAATCCAAACAGCGTGTTGGGTACCGTTCCTTATGCAGCCGAAGCTGGACAGTACGCAGCAGCAGGTATCGAAAGTATCATCTGTGGTCCGGGTTCTATAGATCAAGCACACAGGCCAAATGAGTTTGTAGAACGAAGTGAACTTGATAAATGCATCCTATTATTACAAAACCTTTGCCGCGAGTTTTCTAAAAATCAGTAAACTTTCTTACTGAACGTCGAATTCATTCTCTCTATGTGTTTCAGTGCTTTGCATAAATGGACATTGATCTATGTCTTTATTTTAATTTATTCTAAATAAGAATTTTGCGTATCTTTGCAGCACGAACGATTCAGATGAAAATCATGTCAATAGATACGGCACTAACATTTTTGGAGTCATGCTACAGGGTCTGTACTGATTTGGTTGTGACACCGAATAAGAGGACCTATTTCCTATACATGTTCACATCGTTGCCACTGGTCTATTTTATTTATAAAAAAAAGAAGAAACAATCCTTTATAAAGTTTCTTTTACCCAAGAAAATTTGGCTGGGAAAATCGGCTTTCGTGGACTATTATTTTATTGCCTTTAACAGTGTCGTAAAAATTTTACTCATTGCTCCCTTATTTATTTTTGGTTTCAAATTGGCATTTCATACAACAGAGTACTTCAACAAGTGGTTTGGATATGAATTAATACAACTCTCTATGGTCAGCACCATGATTGCATATACCATTGCTCTCAGTGTTTTTGGAGACTTTGTAAGCTACCTTATTCACTTAGCAATGCATAAGGTTCCTTTCCTTTGGGAATTTCATAAAACGCATCATTCAGCGACTACCATGAATCCATTCACGCAATACAGAATACACCCTGTAGAATTGATTCTCAATAATTTAGGCGCAATCTTGACCTTTGGATTGATGACAGGGGTTTTTGATTATTTATCTGCTTCTCAAATTAACAAATGGACTTTTGCGGGTGTCAATATATTTACTCTGATTTTTAACTTTTGGGGAGCCAACTTAAGGCATTCTCACGTCAAATTTAAATTTTATAATTTTTTAGAATACATCTTTATCAGTCCGGTGCAACACCAAATTCACCACAGTGACAAGCCCGAACATTACGATAAGAATCTCGGCTCTAAGTTTGCTTTTTGGGATTGGATCTTCGGTACTTTGATTCGATCTAAACAAGTGAAAAAACTGCATTTTGGATTGGGAAAAAAAGACAATCAAAACTATGCTTCTTTTCTACAGAACCTCCTGAATCCTTTTAAAAACATCCTAGGTAACAAGTAATCAACGAATCGTTTGTATCCAATCTAGAAATGTTTTTTTATCCCTATCGGATAAGTTCCCGTGCAAAAGTGTGTACGATTTTAAAGGCATTTTGTCTTCTTCCACTTCTTCTACAATCTCCTCTAGTTTGTGTGCGGCTTTTTTTGAGGAGTATTTGGTCCAATCTGAAAAGTTCAAATGCTCGATTCCTTCCTCCACATGATGCTCTATTAAAAAAGAGATAGGCGCTATTGAAGCATACCATGGATATTCTACTTGACGCGAATGACAGTCGTAACAATTCGCTTTCACAATAAGAGCCACTTCTTTAGGGGCTTTTGAAACCGATAAGAAATCCATTTGAGGATTGACCGCTCGGTATGCCCGTTCACCATTTACAAATTGTAAAACAACCAAGAGCACCACAGAAATTAGAATGATTTTTCTTCCCTTTTTTTTCATCGGAAAATATTTTAAAGTTTTAATTGCATCGTAAAATAGTAAGAACGTGGATCTGAAGTAATGATCCCTGGTCCTGGGTAACCGGTTGCTCTTCTTGTAAAATACGAACGGTTCAATAAATTGTTAATTCCTGTTTCAAATTTAAACATTTTATAGGTGTAAGCAAACGACAAATCCAAAATATCATAAGAGGGGATCGCTCCAGCAACGGTAAGCTCATTATTTGGATTGTAGGGAGCATTTGTCACATCTGTATATTGTTCCGACAAATACGTATACTGCAAACTACCGATTAAATTTTTGTACCCAAAACCGATGCCTGATTTCATGTTTACAAGTGGTATAAATTCTACCTTTTTGCCTTGTACTCCGTTGAATCGAGATTTTGTGTATTTAGAATCTGTAATTGCTGTGTTTATAAAAACATTGAACTTGTAGTTGCTCTGATTCTTCCAAAAAGTTTCTTGAAGGTTCCAATCAATCAGTGATTCCAATCCGTAAACGACAGCAGTTCCAATATTGCCGCGTACCCAACCCATTCGATCTTCAAAATTGGTGCCTATTTTTCCTTTGTAAAGCAAACCAAATACATTCGCGTCATAGGATATGAATTTTCGGTATTTCCCTCGCACTCCAATATCCGCCGTATACCCCTTTTCATCAGTAATGTCTTCTGCTACAGAAAAAGAAGGACTTGTCACTCGAATATCACTGAAGGTTACAGAGCGGTAATTCTGAGATATGTTGGCATAACTTTCAAAGTGATTCGTAGGCTTGTAACTCGCACCAAGCCCAAATAAAAGGATGTTTCTCTCAAAACGATTGTTGTCTTCAATCAACTCAGGAGAATAGGTTCCTTCAGAAAGTGTCTTTATATATTCGTATCGAACTCCTGGTGTCAATGAAAAATAATCTGAAAGTTTGAAAATATTCTCTGCAAAAACGGACGCATTGAAGTTTGGATATTTGAATTTAGACTGATTGGCATATTGAGGGAATTCTGCTGAATAAAAATTAAAATCTGCATCACTTCCTTTGCTACCCGGTCCTTGTTGAGATGTGTTGTTGGCATTGTAGATTTTTGAACCGACCAATAAGACCGCATCTTTTGAAAAAACGTTGTAACGCGTCAACAACCTCGTTTCAGCACCCCAATTTCGGAATACGCCCACCAATAAATCTCTTTCGTGTACAAAATCCCCATTTAGATATTGTTCGTCAACATCTAAAAAGGGATTGGGTTCTGAAAACGTTGGATTGACTCTAAAACCAAGAGATTTTCTATGCGCATCTAAGGCAAATAGATTCAAACTGAAATCGGTTCTTTGACTGATTTTATGCTTGAATTTTAATGCAAATAATTTCCAATGAACTTCAAACCAATTTCTTGTCCTTTGGCTTTGGCTTGGATCTTCTAGAAATTGCACATCTGAAAGTCCTCCCGATTGTTTTGCCAAATAATTCAGATAGGTTGCCTCAAAGCTCAATTTGGTTTTTTTGGAAAAATCGTAGGCAATGTATCCGTAAAAATTTTTGGAATCGAAATTTGAATTCGCCCTGTAACCATCTCCATCTTTGTAGTTGAAAAAAGTATAATAACTAAGTTTACCCTTTGTTCCACTCAAACTATTAAAACTTGTTTTCAATCCAAAAGAGCCCACTGTATTTCTGGTGACAAATTCTAATTCTTTGTTTTTTACAGGTTCCTTCAATTTAAAATTAATCAAACCTCCAAATTGGGTGCCGTATTGCAAGGAAGCCGCTCCTCGAATCACTTGAATTTCCGACAAAGCTTCTGCTGTTGGCGTGTAATAACTCTCTGGATACCCCAAAACATCTGCACTGATATCATACCCGTTCTGTCTCGTATTGAAGTTGGCTGTTCGATTCGGATCCAAACCTCTACCTCCCACAGACAATTGCAAACCACCATCGCCCACATCGTAAATATTCAATCCCACGACTTGTGACATTACTTGTCGGGCATTGTTAGAGGCCAAGTTACCAACCACTTGATCTACCAACACAACCTCTGTCTTCTTCCCTGCGTAAATAGCTGTCCCCTCCACATCTTTCAAACGCTTCAGATTGAATACCTTTTTTTGATAGTTTTCAATAAAAACTTCTGAAAGGTCCTCTGACAATTTCTCCAACCTTATGGTAAAACTTGCATCCTCATTTTTAATCTTGACAACACTTTCATAAATCTTGTAGTCGTATGAAAACACAACTATTTGCAAGGATATGTTTTCAGTACTTCGAAAAGATACTTTTCCTTGTTCCCCAGTTACACCGACATATGTGCCTGATTTCAAATAAATCTGTGCATTTGAAACTGCCGCTTCAGTCAAATCATCGACCACCAAAAAATCAACATTCACTTCTATCTGAGAAAGTGTTTTGAAAGAAACAAACATGAAAAATAAAAACAAGTATGGCTTTGTATACATGAGGTATTGTTCTTTTAGCAGAAAAGCTCATTGTCAAAAAACATGAGCTCCTCTTTTATTTGCTATTTATAATGCGGTTAGTCACCATCTGTATCGTTAAAATCGGCTTTGATCTTCAAAGCAGCTATCATGTTGGTTTTCAACACTTCTACAACCGAATGCAACTCATTTCGCATGACTACAAATGCATCTCTGTCTGCAATAATTTGATTGTAAAAGTTATCCTCTAAGCCATTTGCCGTAGAAAGTGCCTTGTCCATTCGTTCTAGGATTTCTACACTCAAACTTTTTTCAGTAACAGTTTGAATATTTAAATCCGTCAAATAGCTTTTCAGACTGATGCCTTCTGTATTCGAATTGAAATGTTTGCCTGCAAAAAAATCTCTGGAAGCCTGGATAGCGACGACAAATAATTCTTTGGAAACATCTTTCTTATAAAAAGCTTCTACAGCCTCAGGAACAGGAGTATTGGTAAAAAAACCTATGGGTTTGCCTATTTTAGCTACTCGAATGTGTTTTTCAAAGTTGAAAATAAAATCGTTTGTCAATTTATCAACGGAAGCGGTTGCAGAAGAACATTCATTGGTTACGAATATCGATTTGTAAGAAGTCTTCCAGTCTTGTAAAACAGACAAAGCCATGTCCTCAAGTCTGGTCACAACTGCGCGTAAATAATTTGTATAAGAAGTATTGTCGTAAATATTCAAAATTTCAAGGTCTGAATCTTTTACGCCATTTAACAAATAGTCCAATGCAGGAAATCCTTGTTTGTCCATTTCTGTAGACAACGACAAATCGTAGGAGTCGCTCGCTATGTTATTTTCCACTCCCACTGCATCCAAAGGATAAGTATTGGTGTAATCTCTCAACCGCAGCACTTCCGCCTTTCCGATTTGAAACAGCGCTACTTTTTGCCAAGCAATGTAAGCTCCCAACCAAGAAGTTCTGGCCTTGTCCAAATTTGTTTGATTTGGGGTGTCTGAAAATGCAACAAGGTCAATTTTCAAATCTTCTAATTTGTTCGTGTAGTTCTCATAAGCAGGAATGATGATATTCTCCGCCCAATTGTTCAACATGGCCCCTCTATCAAAATCGTCTGTTGTGCACTGTTCATCAGCATCTGTCATGCAAGAAGCGATGCATAAAGAAAACAATAAAATCAAAAAGCTGTTTTTTATCATAATGACATTTATTATAATCGTTGGCAAAATTAATCAAAAGTATTTGAGTAAATTTCAATCTACTCAAATACTTTTTAGTTTATTTTTTATTCAGCTGCTTGTGCTGTTGTAAAATCAAACTTGGCTGAAATTTGATTGGATATTTCATCTAATACAACCCCGTCTGCAAGGTCCCAAAAACCATTTCCTTTTTCCAATTTAGCAATCATGGCATTCACTTCTGCAAAAGTAAAATACGGCGCATCTGTTTTCGGATTTCTCGTAAACTGTAGGCTGTAAATAAACCCATAACCTTCAGACAAACCATGGAGCGCAGAGGCATATGCTTTGGACGCTAAATCTTCTTTTCCAGCTTGAAGGTAGTGTACTGCGCGCACCCCAATGACTTTTGAAATCTGGTATTGCAATATTTCAATCGCATCTCTCAAAACATCGTACTCATTGGCAACCACAGCGGAACGTCCCAATTTAAAAGCTTTGAAAATCTGGTCTTGAATTCCTGAAAAATCAGAATCCCCGTTCACTTTGGCAATGTATTTGAACAAAAACTTATCGCCTTCTGTCGTAATTGGACTTTCTCCATCTACAGTTGCATCACCATAAACATACCCATAGGCCTCGTCAAAATGATGTTCGTACTTCGTATAGTTTTTTCCAGACTCCAGTGTTTCTGTGGTATTGTCTGCAATATAGCTTTCATTTGAAATCCTGTTATCTCCTAAATAGTTATTCAATACTTGATCTACAATTAGGGCACCAATCAAACCTTTGTTAAATGCTTGGTTGTATTCCAACCCTTTTGCACTTACATAACGAGAACCTACAAAACCTGCTACTCCAGGCGCTGCTTCTATAAGACTATTTGGAGCCACTTCTGTTACCTGCTTTTTCAAAAAACCAGACATAAGGGCTTGAATTGCTTCCTTTGCAAGCGCATCATCTCCAAACAGATCGTCCGACGCTGCCACTTTACTTTTTACACTTTTAGAGGACTCATTCAATTCCGTGGATGAAAAATCATTCGCGCCTGCCGTGTGCGCAAAAGCAGCTTCTAAAGCTTGCTCAGATTTTCCTGAATCGACTGCTAGGTACCCTAAAATTTCTTTGGCCATCGAAAGGCGTGTTGTTTGCCCTCCAAAACTTACCGTAGAAACGCCATCTCTTTCAAACACATACGTAGAAGGCACGTTGAATTCAACATCAATATCGTTTACATTTTTTTTCGAAAGGTTGACAGGACTGTCTTCTTCATTGCATGCCAAAAACGTGGTTGACATGACAAACAACATACTCGTATTTAATAGATACTTTTTCATGATTTATTTATCCTTATTTAGATTGTTTAAAAATAGTGTTTAAATTCCCTGCAAATATACAACTGAATTTTAAATAAAAAATAATTATTTAGAATTATTTTAAATAAGAGAATAAAGGGGGAAGATCAAAGAGAAAAAATCTGGAGAGCAGCGTTGTAAGCACTTTCAAAAGCCATGGGCTTGGTCCCTGTTGCTATCTGCTGAGAGGCAAAGTATGAGAGTAATTTTTCAGTAGGCATGTTTCCTATCAATTCATCATTGGCCATTGGACAGCCTCCATGTCCTTGAATGGCACCGTCAAAACGAAGGCAGCCCGCTTGAAAAGCAGCTTCGACTTTCGGTTTCCAAGAAGTATAAGAGGTGTGCAGGTGTGCTCCAAATTCTACTGTTGGGTACTGGGGAATTAAATGGGAAAACAAATACGATATGTTGGCAGGAGTTGCAGTTCCTATGGTGTCGGAAAGAGAAAGGATTTCAACACCCATCTCAGTCAATTTTTTAGTCCATTTGCCTACCAGTTCCAACGACCAAGGTTCTCCATACGGATTGCCAAAGCCCATGGACAGATAGGTTACGACTTTTTTGTTGGCAACAGTCGCAATGTTGAGAACCTCGTCCAAAACACCCAGGGATTGTTCGATGGTTTTTTGGGTGTTTCTCATTTGAAAAATCTCAGAGACCGAAAAGGGAAAGCCCAAAAAATCAATTTCTTCAAAAGTGGCCGCATCTCGAGCTCCCCGCGTATTGGCAACAATGGCCAAAAGTTTGCTCCGGGTTTCTGACAAATCCAATCGGGACAATACTGCTGCAGTATCTCGCATCTGCGGAATGGCTTTGGGAGAGACAAAACTTCCAAAATCAACTGTGTCAAATCCGACGCCCAACAACGCGTTCACATAGGCTACTTTGGCAGCAGTTGGAATGAATTCCCTGACCCCTTGTAGGGCATCTCTGGGACATTCTATGATTTTTACTTGTGGATCCACACAGCCAAATATACAGCTATCTGTTCAGATGGTAAAACGAAAGGAACGGAATGTGTTAGGAAGCGCTTTCTCTATTTAAAAGGGCCTTGTTGATCTCTTTGATAAGACGGGGTCCTTCGTAGACAAAACCGGTGTAGAGCTGCACCAAATCTGCTCCTGCGTCTATTTTCTCCAATGCATCTTTGGCTGTGTGTATCCCTCCTACTCCAATGATGGGAAATGCTTTGTTCGATTGCGCTGCGAGGTATTGGATTGTGGCGGTGCTTCTTTCCTTGATAGGAAGTCCACTCAAACCACCATTTCCGATGGTCTCTAATTGATCTTTTGGAGTTTTGAGTCCTTCCCGATTGGTCGATGTATTGGAAGCAATGACACCGTCTATTTGGGTCTCGGCTACCAATTCGATGATTTCATCCAATTGGTGGGAATTCAAGTCGGGAGCTATTTTTAACAAGATGGGTTTTTGAACAGGTTTCTCTGCATTGATTTTTTGAACAGCGCCTATCAACTCCAAAAGATAGTCTTTGTCTTGTAGCTTGGCATGACTTCCAACATTGGGACAACTGACGTTTAGGACAAAATAATCGACATAAGGATGGAGTTCGTAAAAAGTATCACAGTAATCTTGGGTGTATTGTTCCAATGGAATTCCGGTGTTTTTACCGATGTTCCCTCCAATGATGAGTTTGTTTTTATTTTTTTTCAAATGCGCAATGGCTGCAGCTACCCCGTCGTTGTTAAAGCCCATTCTGTTGATCAAACCTTGGTCATCCTTCAATCGAAACAAACGTTGTTTGGGGTTTCCTTCCTGTCCTTTGGGTGTGAGTGTTCCGATTTCTACAAAACCGAATCCAAAATCTGCCAATTCGTTGAACAAGACCGCATTTTTATCAAATCCTGCTGCCAAACCTACCGGGTTTTTAAAAGTGAGTCCAAACAGTGTACGCTCCAGTCGCGGGTCCTTATTTAGGTACAAAGCCCTTAATAATGAGGGCACTCCTGGTATTTTGGAAAGGGTTCTGATCAGCGAAAATGTGAAGTAATGCACTTTTTCTGGATCAATGCTAAAAAGAAGTGGACGTATGAGTGATTTGTACATTGCGATGGTTGTAGAAAAGGTGTTCGTTTTTGATGATTCCCTGCAAAATTACAAAAAAGGGTTGGATTGAACGGTTCGCATATGAAACGTAAGGGTTTAACGAACCGACCTTTCAATTTTGCACTGAGCCATGTTTGCGTTTAGACACAAATTTAAACTTTTTAATCAACTCGTCAAATTGCAAATTTGGCTGGGCTGATTAAACGCACGAATACTCTGTAAACCCATGCGACCCTTATGTTTTATAATGCATTGTTAGGCTTTGTGATTTCTAGTCATAATCTTCTAGTTTTCTTACCCAACAATCAGAACACTTAGTTGTTAACCTTCGGTGTTCTTAAATCATTAAGTATATTTTCTAATTTAATTATATCTAAATTCGGTTTTAATAATATCATAATTGTCCCTCTATAGTTGTAACTATATAAGGTTTAACTTTATAGCTTTTGATCTGTTGACTAAATAATGTTGTAAGAACTACTTCATTAGGGTTGTTTGTTAAAAATATATCTTTTCTGTCTGCATCCATTCTAACATCATTTTTAAAAAACTTACTAAATTTGGTAATTCTTTAATATCAATAATTAAACTACAAAATCTAAAGTCAACAACTTGATCGAATTCTTTTGAGAATCGCGGTTCAGAGATTATTTTTTTTACTAATTCTTTAATCTCATGAATCTTAATTTGCCCAGAATATGATTGGAAAACTATCTCCAGATTAAGGTCAATTTTATATGTTGACTTACTGATCATTTTGGTATTTCTTTGCTACTATCTACTCAATTATTAATTTTACATTTCTGAAAAAAACACATTATAGACTAATACCGATTACAAATCAAAATGATTGATATACAGTTGGTATAACTAGCATCCAATAGCACTTTTTTTATACGTAGCACATAAGCACAAGCAAAGGCAATTTTCAATTTAGCTTCCGGCCTTAAGAAAACACAACTAAAACCTTCACAAAATAAATAGGAATAATAGCTAGGTTGTTCCGACCGCTTATATTCCTATTTATTGCATAATGCCCATTTTGTATTAGGCATGTTTAACCTGAAAAATCGAACCGCTAGCTCTAGCAATTAGCATATCTTATGCAATACTAGCACCAGTGATTTTTGGAGACATAACATATAATCAGAATAGGAGTACAATATCTATCAAAGAATAAATCTCACTACCGTGATGGATTATTTCCGACCTACTTCCTTAGCCCAATCACCTCTAAATATTATTTTTTGGTCATGAATTTTAAAGATAAACTTACCATATTGAACTGAAATTCCTGCAGACGCGTTTACAATCCAGCAATTATCAGGAATATGAAAGAAATTTTCAGAAGTAATTATCTTTTTACCCAATTGATCACTAATTGAAATTGATGCCTGTGGTCCTACTGCCCATCCAAGATGTGTATTAAAACTCACCTTCAAATCATCATCCAATTTAAAATTTCCATTATTTTCTATTTTGGTTTTAATGCTAGCTACTCTTCCTTTATTTAAATCTTCTCCGGGAGTCACTTCTATGGTTAATTTAGGCAATTCGAAAGGTTTTTTTGATGCTAGGAAATTGATGGATTCGTTTTTAATAACTTTATCTTCACTATCGTAAAATTCGAAAGTAAGCTCCATGTCTTCTATACCAACTGGGTTAATTGTCAACTGATCGGCAAAATACCCTTCGCCAGTTATGTTTTTAGTATAGATAACTTTATCACGAAATTTTACAACAACTTTTTTTACATCCTTGTCATTATAAAGTTCTAAAGGTATTTTAGTATTGGTATGCATTGATTTGTTTTTTGGGCTTATAATAAGCCCTTTCATATAATCTTGCATGGCGAACCAAACCGGACGGGGATAGCCAAACTTGTCGTTCAAATCGCTATAGCCCCAGAAACCAAACCATTCTTCTGGTTGATTTAAGCTATGCTCACTTTTTTTACCACCCTTCCACCAACCATCAGCATAATAAAAAGGGCACATACCCACAGCACCAGCATCAATAAGGTCTCGATAATTCGAGATAAGCCCATCGCTTTGTTGTTTTAGGGTGTTCGAACCATAATGGCCATGTCCGCCTTCTGGTGAAACTGAATATCCAAATTCGGTAGCTACAAATGGTTTGTCCAATCCGTTTAATTCATTTAAACCCTTAATATAATCTTTAAATCCCATTGTTGCAGTTTGAGCCTCATAATAGTTGTAACAATTATAGGCATATACATCAAATATACTTTCATCCATATAATCGCTAATCATGGCATTGGCCGAAATAGTCACGGGGATTCCCGGATGTTCTTCGTGGATTATTTCCATCAGGGTTTTCATCAGGTCAACAAACGCCTTGCCTGTAACGCTGTGAATATGGTCTGTTTGAGGTTCGTTGATAACCAGATAAGTAATTATACAATCGTAATTTTTAGCATAATCCAAAACTTTTTCCAGTTCTGTTTTACATGTTTCTATAAATTCAGGATCGCCATAATCTTCTTCAGGCTTAACATCTAACCCCATAATCAGTTTTAAACCCGATTCTTGTACCAGTTTCAATTGAGCTTCAGAATATTGGCTCCAAGTTCTAATGGTATTATAACCACCTTCTTTAATCCTTTCCAGATCAAATTTCATTAACTCCAGCTCATCTTTTCTTGCATCCTCATAAGGGTGCTGTCCCGGACGTGCTCCTATTTCATACCCAATTGCTTTAATAAAGTACTTTTGTCCGTTTAGATAGTACCAATTGTCTTTTAATTCAATTTTTGTCTTAGGTTGCGAATATCCGAAGATATTTACAACAAGAAACAGTATAATTGTTAGTGCTAAATTACGATGCATATATTCCTTTTTTGATAGATATAAATGAATTCAATATGGTTTGATTTTTAGTTAACCCATTTCAGGCTAAATCCTTTTTTTTTACACAATGATAGCTAAATGGAGCATGCGAAGATTTAATGAACCAAACCTGCCAAAGCCAACTAAGCCATAGATTGTCTGTTATCTTTTCGGATATGTGTTTCTAACTATATCGTCCGTTTGTTCACAGTCACATAGTCTACCCACATCATTGTTTTGGTAAATAAATTAATTTGGCTATTGTCAAAAATCCCGTAGTTATCTCCAACATTCAAGTTGAAAATAATGTTGTGAGGGCCAAATTTCGATAAGTCCAGGTTCGCATTAGTTTCATTGGTATAGGTAGCTCGAATCTCACCGTCTACCTTTGTCGTGATGGTAATCACTCCATTAGAATTCTCCCAATGCATATCATAGGTATGCCACCCTTCATCCAAATGATATTCTCGCTCTGCCGTTGTCCCTAATAAATTCTTACCCACTGTAGTACCGTAAAATATATTACTGGCAAATCGGGTTTTCCCAGCATATGAGTATCCTTCCATGATATCAATCTCTCCACTAACCGGCCAGTCTGACTCCTGTACTGTCCAAAATGCAGGCCAGGCGCCATAGGTATCTGCAAATTCCATTGTATCTTTTTGCTTAACCGCCAGGAGCTTAATGGATGCTGAGACATGAAACTCTTCATTTCTTGCGGGTTTAAAATCAAATTTGGATTTTACATGCCCTGTTTCATAAACTTCTCCTGATGGTGTAGCTGTAAGCACTAGCACACTTTTACCATGAATCAAATCCACATACGGCACTGTGGAGACATATTTACCATAGACGGAGTTGTAGTCAAATCGATTGGTAAGCTCCCAGTTGTTGAAACTCAAATAATCATCAAATTCATCATTAAACACACGCTGCCACCCTCCTGTCAAAGGCGGCTCATCATCAACTTGATTTTCGATCCTCTTATCATCTTCTTCGCAACTAAAAAATATCATGGACACTACTATAATGCTCAAGATTTTCCCAATAAAATTAAAAGATGGTCGGTTTGTTCGATGTAATCTGTTTTTCATAATAATTGTTTAAAATTTGTAACTATTTTCAACTCTTGCACAAGAGTTAAACAAAGCTACCTTAACACATTACAAGCAATTTTCACTATTGTGCAAGATTTTTGTATTATTATTCAAAATGACCGGACTATCGCTATAAGAGCCCCTTATTTTCGTAAATATTCTGAGGGTGTGACACCAAATGCTGCCTTGAAACAAGAAGTGAAATATGGCAACTGGTTAAAGCCAACCGCATAGGCTACTTCGGAAATGTTCATTTTTCCAGATTTCAATAATAATCGAGCTTCTTTTAATCGGACATTTCTGATATAGATACTTACAGATTCATCTGTGATGGCTTTAATCTTCATATACAATCCTGTTCGGCTGACCCCCATATCAGATGCAAGCGTATCTGGATTCAAATTTTGGTCATCTATTCTACTTTCGATTATCGCATTCAGCTTTTGGATAAATTCCTGATCTAAGCTATTTGTTGTTATTGACGCAGGATCTGAAGTGATGTCTCTTTGATACAAGGATTTCAGTGCTCTTCTAGAGTCAAGAATATTCATTATTCTTGCTCGTAGGACGTTAGCATCTACAGGTTTCGTGATATAGTCATCAGCGCCTTTTTCGTAGCCATCTATCCTCTTGTCATTGCTGCGCTCAGCAGTTAAGAGAACCAAAGGAATATGACAGGTTTGTGCATTTGATTTGATCTTCGCACAAAGCTCTAGACCATTGATGCCTGGCATGTTCATATCACTAATGATCAAGTCTGGCATTTGATCCAAAACCATCTTTTCACCATTAATACCATTCACAGATTCTATAACTCGGAACTCCGGAAACAGTGTTTGTCTGATATACCATCGAATGTCGTCATCATCCTCTACGATCAATACTAAAGGCAGTATTTCCAATTCCTTATCCTCCAATTGAGGGTTTGTATTCTCCTCGGTTTCGACATACGATTGTGATTGCTGGGCGTTTTCTGATTCTATCACAGCCTTGCTGTTGGGAAGTGTAAATGAAAAACAGGCACCTTTCTCAAGGTTCTTTTCGGCTCGGATTATTCCGCCATGTTTCTCTACAAAATCCTTACACAAAATGAGCCCCAACCCATGGTTGTGGTCACGCTGTTTCTCTATAGGCTTGCTAACTTGGAAAAGCGCCTCAGGATTATCTACTCCTATTCCTTCATCCTTTACGTATATCTCTAAGCCACTATTGGTTAATGCATAGCCTACTTCAATTTCCCCATTGATTGGAGAATACTTGATGGCATTGGACAGTAAGTTTCTAAGAATCGTACTCAACATATTTTTATCTGCCATAAAACTCAGATCAGGTTGAGGGCTCATCACTAGTCTGATCATTTTTTTATCCGCACTGTCTTTAATAAGGCCAAATTGATTTTGGACTTGTGCTATAAATAGCAGTCTATTAGGCTCACAAAGCAATTGGTCTTGTTGAGACTTTGACCATATTAGTAAGTTGTCCAGCAAAGAATAAATAGCTGAGGAAGAATTGTGTAGACTGTTTATTAGTTTTTTACGCTCGTCTTCGCTATATCTACTGTATTGTGTATTCAGCAGCTTAGTAAAACCCAAAAGTGAGTTAAAAGGATTTCGCAGATCATGCCCTATGATAGAAAACAATCTATCCTTGATCGATACTAAATCCTTAAGCTCTGCATTATTTTGATACAAATCAGTTGCTTGCTCCTCCAGAAGGATATTCTTATCCTGGACTTCCCTGGTCTTTTCTTCCACCAGTTTTTGCAGTTCCAGTCGCTTCTGTTTGGATGAATAGAGTCTGAAAATTAAAACCCCTACCGTCATGAATATAATGGATATACCAACCAAAAGCCGAAACCATATGGTCATCCAAAATGGAGGTACAATAAAAAGGTTCAAGCTGGTTTCGTTTAGCAATTCCCCTGTATCAGACATACTCTTCACCCGAAAAACATACGCTCCGGGATCCAAGTTAGTATAAGTAGCCAAACGATTAGCGGAAGCTGGAGACCACTCATCATTGAACCCTTCCATCAAATAACTGTACTTAGTTTTGTTACTAGCCGGATATGACAAGGACAGAAATTCGAAACTGACAACATTTTGATCATAGGACAAGGTCAGGTCAGTGATGTATGGCATGGCTTGCTGAATCACACTTCCGGCTGAATCCGGGATTTGCTTTTCGTTAAAAATATATAGGTCTGTGATCAGGAGTCTCGATGATAGCGTTCTGTCTGTCAAGCTATCTGGCCAAAACGAATTGAAACCCTCTGTACCGCCAAAAAACATTTTACCTGATTGGGTTTTCATACACGCGCACTGATGAAATTCACCCTCTTGTATGTTGTAACTATCGCCAAAATGTGTAACTTTTTTGGTCTCCAGGTCTAACATAGTAATCTCATGGGTCGTACTAATCCATAGCTGGTCATGATCATCTTCGAGAATGCACTTGACATTAACAGGTACTCCGTAGCCTGTAGAGTAATTTTTAAAAGCATTTTGTTCTGGAATAAATTTTTCAAGACTATTGCTTGTCCCTACCCATACATCACCATGGGAATCTTCAAAAAGACAGTAGATAAGCGAACTTGCTAACATCCCTGGGTACTTGCCTGCATAATAACTTTGTACAGAATCACCCTTATACCGAAACAGTCCAGCGTGAGAAGCAATCCAAATATCACCATTTTTAGTATTCAAAAAATCAGAACCCCATTGACCATAGTCTGGATGGTATCCACTGGAGACTGAAGCTGGCGGGATAAATTTCTGATTTGCCAGATCGTAAATAGCTACCCCCTTGCCATGCGTCGCCATCCACATGCGCGACAAGGAGTCGATCATTAAACTTTTTACGTCTGGGCTTTTCAAGCCATAAGCAGCACTCCTTTTTTCATCAAAAATGGTGACTTTACCACTTTTTGGATCCAATTGATTGACCCCTCCATGCCAGGTAGCCAGCCATATATTCTGCATGTCATCCTCTATCATATTCAATATGATATTACTAGACAGCCCACTCATGGTAGAATAGGCATCGGTTATTCTATTGGATGATTTCATTTGTTTCACTCCAGCGCCATCAGTACCAATCCATATATTGCCAGCATGATCTTCCAAGAAAGAAGATACTATTACAGCACCATGCTGTGAACCTAGCTCTTGGCTGGAAAGATGCTTTTCGAACACATATTTATTTGGGTCAAAAAAGCAAACACCATCACCATGTGAAGCCACCCATAGGTTACCGTTGAAGTCTTCTATTACACCGGTGGTGCTTTGAAATTTGAAATAAGTAGAAATCTTGTCTTGATAGCGTTGAAAACTTGATGCCCCTTTTTCACATTTATACAATCCGTCATTGATGACTGCTGCCCACATATTTCCCTTACTATCTTTGTGTAGATTCCAGACTTGAGGGATAGCATTTTGCCTCTGATCAACACTATATTCCGTTGTGATTTTCGTTTGTGGATCAAAACGTATAATGCCATGCTCATCTGTCGCTATCCACAGGTTACCAGATTCATCTTCTTCTATATCCCGAACAAATACATTGCGCAAAGCAGGTATATCTGCGGGGTTTAGCGAAACATTTTCTTCTGATTGGTTAATAGTCCATAGACCGTGATTAGTACCAACCCATATCGTCTGATACTTATCCTGAAACACACTAGTAAATGCGCGGTTCTCTCCTTGATACTCCTCCTGAAACCAAAACAGGGTATCCGCTCCATTTGGAATTTTCCCCAATCCTTGCAAAGTACATACCCATACATCTAACTGGTTGTCTTCATATAAATCATATACATCCGTCCGTCTCAGGAATTCGAAACCCGATTTTTGATTGAGGGAGCTAAACGCTTTTTTGGAGGGGTTATAGACATCAATACCACCCTGAGAGCTACCAATCCAAATATCACCATTGCTATGTTGCATGAGTGAGTAGACAAAACTCGAAGACAATTCGTGCCGATAGGTTCTAACTTGATGCTCATCATAAACATTAAGACCATCTCGAGTACCAATCCAAATATATCCTTGGTCATCTTGCAGCATACATTGTACGTAATTGTTCGTCAACCCATTTTTTAGATTGAGTACATCGACATGTTGCGCAGATGCCACACTGACAACCAAATAAACGAAATATAAGAATACACCTCTTAGCATCTAGTCTGATTTATTAATAAACTTACAATCCATGCAAAACTAATGTTTATTTTTATAAATCATTAATGTCCTAATTGTTGTACATGTTCAGTAAACGACCTAATAATCGTCTTCATTTTTTGTCTTAACACAAAAAAACAGAGGCAAACAAAGGCAAGACTCAACCTATTTTTACTAAAAAAACATTTAAGTCGCTATTGGTTATAATATCAATGGCGTTTGGGGTTGCCGTTTTTGCGTTGAAAGTATTTACAAAGCATTGATAAAGATTAAACTCACCTATTGGCATTTCATTGACTCATTCAGGGATTGGTTTTTTCATAAAAATGATTCTCTTCTGTCATAGTGATTCGGATTTTTCTTTTCTTGAGTTTGACTTGGTATGCTTTGCTACAATGTTGTATAACTTCGACTAGACTGCCCAAAGCTTGGCCTTTTCAAGGGGGCTTTAATCCGTTCTATCTCGCCAGTTGTTTCCACGGTAGTTTAAGTGTTCTTTAGGTCCTTACGGTCTTATTTTTCGATCTAATCATTGAGAGAGTTTCGGTTCATACCTTAAATTCGACCTATTTCTGTTCTATTCAACAAATCTATAATCTAATTTATTGCGTTGAAATTATTGAAATTGTGTTATTGCTTCAGCATAAAGCCTAACTCTTTAAAATACTTGCAACAAAAAACACTTTCTACCTAGAAAGTGTTTTTTGTTGCCCTTGCCTATCTCAAAGTGGCCTGTAAATTTTTTTCAAATGTGGTTTGCAGTTTTTGCATGATCTTGTCAATTTGCTTGTCGTTCAAGGTCTTTTCTTCGTCCTGAATTAGAAAACTAACAGCATAGGATTTTTTATCCTCAGGAAGTTTGTCTCCTTCATACACGTCGAAAAGGGCTACTTCCTTCAAAAGTTTCCTTTCCGATTGAAATGCCAAGTTGTAGATTTCCCCAAAAGTCACCTTGCGGTCTAGCAAGAGTGACAGGTCTCTTTTTACAGCGGGAAATTTGGGCAGTGGTTTTACTTTAAAAGACTTATTACTCATTATCTTGAGTACGTTTTCCCAGTCAAAATCTACATAAAGAACCTCTTGTTTGATTCCAAACGATTTCAACACTTTCGGGTCAACAGTTCCGAGATCTGCCAATTTTATTTTTCCCAAGCTCAAAGAAATTCCTTCACTCAACAAATCGTTTTTGGTCGGTTTTTCTTTCAAGCTACCTGCACCCAATCGCTTGAGAACTGAAAGAACAATGCCTTTGACATAAAAGAAATCGGAATTCCTGTTTTCCAAAGACCACGTTTCTTTACTCCGTGTTCCAGAAACAAACAGCGCCAAGTGTTTTTGTTCTTGGTACTTTTCTTCGTATTTGTGGTAGGTCTTACCAAATTCGAAAAGACGCAAAGAAGTGTTCTTTCGATTGATGTTGTAAGAGACCGATTCCAAGCCACTGAACAATAAAGATTGACGCATGACCGCCAAATCCTGACTCAAAGGATTCAACATGGCGACATTATTTGCTACGTTTAAACTCTCGGAGTGGTCTGTATAAGCTGATTTTGTCAAAGAATTGGACATGATTTCGTGAAACCCTTGTGCATTCAGTTGATTGGCAATCGTATTTTCTATCCGAACTCCTTTGAAATCTGAAAATGAAATCGATGTGTTCAGTTTGTGAGAAAACTCAATATTGTTGTATCCGTAAACTCTTAAAATCTCTTCAATCAAATCGGCTTCTCTCTGAACATCAACACGGTAGGAAGGAATGGTCAAGCCAAGTCCTCCTTCTGTTTCGCTGATAATTTTAATTTCCAAAGAAGCCAAAATGTTTTTGATGGTTTCATTTGGCAGTTCCTGACCGATGAGGCGGGCCACATTTTTATAAGACAAAACCAATTCAAAGTCTTCAATTTTTTTAGGGTACAAGTCGACAATGTCCGAAGCTATTTTTCCACCTGCTATTTCGCTGATCAACAAAGCGGCTCTTTTCAGCGCATATTTGGTAAAATTGGGATCGATTCCTCTTTCAAAACGAAAGGAAGCATCTGTGTTGAGTGCATGTCTTTTGGCAGATTTTCGAATCGAAACTGGATTGAAATAGGCACTTTCTAGAAAGATAGAAGTTGTTTGCTCGGATACTCCCGAATCAGCTCCACCAAAAACACCCGCAATGCACAATGGGGTTGAATCCCCATCGCAAATCATCAAATCCTCAGCGTGTAATTCTCGCGTTACTCCGTCCAATGTGGTGAACTTGGTCCCGGATGCCAGTGTTTTCACTTGGATTTTATTTCCTTGTACTTTTTCAGCATCAAAAGCGTGCAAAGGCTGTCCCAATTCGTGCAAGACATAATTGGTAATGTCTACAACATTATTGACTGGAGTCAATCCCAAAGCTTTGAGCTTCTTTTGAATCCAATCGGGAGAGGGGGCTACTTTTAGATCTGAAATAGTGACTCCGCAATACCGGGGTGCCAAATCTTTGTCTGTTACTTCTACGTCGAATTTCAAGGTTCTTTCGTCTACCTGAAAGATACTCACTGATGGGGAAATCAATTCCAAAAGAACTCCTTGCTGCATCAATCCGGCACGCAAATCTCTTGCGGTTCCGTAATGACTCATGGCATCTGCGCGATTGGGCGTAAGTCCGATTTCAAATACGTTGTCTGTTTCGATCTTAAAAACGTCTGCAACTGGAGTTCCCGGTTTCAAAGAATCGTCCAAAACTAAGATTCCCTCG
>Ga0209504_1000809_pt1 | contig 25689 bp, 14 predicted proteins | sample COGITO_mtgs_1005_FD_184791 | JGI IMG/M metagenome (GOLD analysis project Ga0209504, IMG submission 184791) | Pelagic marine microbial communities from North Sea - COGITO_mtgs_100511 (SPAdes) (version 2) | ecosystem: Environmental > Aquatic > Marine > Epipelagic ...
CGCCAGTCGTAGTAGTCGTGCATGCCGCCACGGAAACAGATGGCTTCATCAAAGCCGCGCTTTTCAGGTTTGTAGCGGGGGTCGAATGCACCGAGATGCCATTTGCCGATCAGCCCCGTGCGATAGCCAGCGTCTTGCAGGATGTCGGCGATGGTTACTTCGTTCAGATCGAGGCGTTCAAGGCCGCGCCACTCTAAGGTGTCAATCGAGCCGGTTCGGTGCGGGTAGCGCCCTGTGAGCAAGGAGGCGCGCGAGGGGTTGCAGACCGGCGAACTTGTGTAGTGTTGCGACAGGCTAGTGCTTTCTTGGATGAATTGATCCAGAAATGGTGTCTCGCTGATGCCTTTGTTAAAAAAACTAAAGTCGCCGTAGCCGAGGTCATCGACTAGAATGTGAATAATATTTGGACGTGTCATGGCTTAGAGTGTATCAAGATATTGAATACTTACATAGAAGGCACCATGTGCGGCTCGATCTGGCGAGGTGTATTCGAGTAAGGTCTCGAGAGTTGTGATGCCTTTTTCGATCTGGATCTCAAAGTCGATGGCTGTTGCGCCTGTTTTGATGGGGCTGCTGTGTGTCTGCTTGCCAATGATGAGTGTCGCAGTGCCAGCTTTAAGTCGGACTGCGGCATCGCTGGCCTCTTCGGGCAGTGTGCGCAGGGTGATGCGGTAAGTTCCCGCGCGGGCGAAGTCGATGGCCCATGCGCCGAATCGGGCGATATTTTCGAGTGCTTGGCCTGTTGCCAGTGCGCGCACGTAGCTTTGATTCCACGGCGGGTATTTGTCGCCCTGATCCTTGATCGCGGAGGCTCCCCAATCCATGCAGGTTAAGTGGCTGATTGGTGCGGCTGTTGCGCCGACGGTGATGGGCGGCACGTCTTCGGCTAGTGGGCGCACTTCGCTCCACCATTGGTCGTATTGCTTACTGAGTGTGTTGAATGCTTCGGGATAGTCGCTCTTCACGTCGTGTTGCTCGGCGCGATCATTCTGTAGGTCGTACAGTGCCTTGCCTTCGACGAGGGAAAAGCGCTGGTTGCGAATCGCGCTGCCTTTATATTTGTGCGTCTCGGCTTGGCCGTTGGGCCAGCGTCCGACGTGGGTCACGATACTGCGCTTGGGCCAATCGACGTCCTGCTCGTTCTGTAATAAAGCTGTGAGCGAGCGTCCATCGGTGGGTGTATGCTGGCCGAGTGGGATGTTGGCTAGTTCAGCAAGTGTGGGAAAGATGTCGCTGATCGCAGTCAGTGTCTCCACGCTGCGGCCGCCTTGAATGTTGCCCGCGGGCCAACGTATCAAGCAGGGCACGCGCACGCCGCCTTGGTAGGGCGATCCTTTGGTGCCACGCAGCCCGGCGTTGAATTCCATCTGGTCGGGGCGGCCGCCTTTGGCGCTGCCGTTGTCGCCCATGAAGAGCACGATGGTGTTGTCGGCGCGGCCGGTAGCTTCCAGCCTTTGTAAAAGCTCACCGACCTCGCGGTCGAGGTCGTCGATCATCGCATAGAAGCGGGCCTGTGATTCAGGCAGGCCTTTATCCAAATACTTTTGCGTCAATTGATCATCAATCTGCAGCGGCGTGTGTGGGGTATTGAGTGAAAGGTAGGCGAGCCAAGGCTGTGGAGCGGATTGATCGATCCAGTTCCAGGCAGCGCGACTGAACACCGCAGTGCAGTAGCCGTCGGTGGCTTGCCAGTTACCATTGTGGTAAATGTGTGGATCGAAGTAGGAGTTGCCCCAGTAGTCCGGGGTTTGGCCGATGCCGCCGCCTAGGTGGATAAAGACTTCATCGAAGCCGCGGTCTTGTGGGCGGCTCGGGTAGGTCTCGCCGAGGTGCCACTTGCCGAAGATCGCGGTGCGGTAGCCTGCGGCCTGAAAGTGTGCGGGGAGTGACGGCACGTTCGGTTTGAGCAGGCTGCGGCCGCTGATGGTGTGGGTGATACCGACCTTGAATTCATGTTTGCCGGTCAGCAGTGCAGCACGAGTCGGTGAACAGGTCGGGGAGGCGAGGAAGTCTTCGAGGCGTACGCTGTCTCTGGCGAGCGCATCGAGGTTAGGTGTTTCGAGTGAGGGATTGCCGTAAAATCCGAGGTCGGACAATCCTTGGTCATCGGTGAGGATGATCAGGACGTTGGGCGGAATATCATTGAGCGGCTCTGGGCGATGCGCCGCTGCAACCGCGTAGGTGGAGAGTAGTATTTGGCTGCAAAGTGCGACCATTAGAGCAGAGAGTTTCATTGGTCTCTGTTTTAGGCATGAACAGAATGAGCGCAAATATTTTGTAAGTATTAACATCAGCATTGTTCTGATGGCCTCAATCGCGCTCGATTGTTGGTTTACTTGACTCCTGAGGGAGTCAGCGTCAGGCATGCTGATGTGCTTATTTTGCTTTCAGTATACCGGACTGGTAGGCTTTATTCACGGCTGCGGGGGCATTGGCGACATTGAGCTTTTCGTAGATGCGCTTGATGAAGGTGGCCACGGTGTGGGGTGTTACCCCGAGCCGATTTGCGATTTCTTTTTTGAAAAGGCCTTCGCTTAGCAAAATGAGCGTTTGGATCTCACGATCTGAGAGCGCCACTTTGAGGGGTTCCTTCGGCGAGGGTGTTTGTATTTGATTGAGTATAAATTTGGCGACACTGGGGTCGATTGGTGCGTCGCCCACCATGACGTCGCGAATGGCTGTTGAGAGCGCCTTCCGTTTCGTCCCCTTTAGTAAGTAACCAGAGGCTCCGGCGGAGATGGCTGCGAGCACATCGGCTTCCTGATCGGACTGCGAGAGAATGATGATCTTCACTTTAGGTGCGTATTGTTGCAGCCAAGGCAGGGCCTCCAACCCGCTCATGCTCGGGAGGTTCAAATCCAACAGCACGAGGTCGGGCTGTTCGACGGGGGGCAGCGATTGGACGTGGCGCAGGGCTTGTTCTGCAGTGCCGAACTGACCGGCGACTTGCATATCTGTCTCTTTGCTCAGAGCGAGAGTAAGGCTCTCCCGGTATTCAGGGTGGTCTTCCACCAGCATGATTTGTATGGGCTGCTTCATAGTCTTTTTCTCAATAGGTAGGGACGGCGCGGGCGCAGTATTAAGGTGATGGTGGTGCCGCCTGAGGTTGAGCTTTCGGTCGTGACTTTTGCGCCGATTAGGCGTGCGCGGCGCTTGAGTGCTGCTGGGGTTTCGCCTTCAGTGGAGTCTGTGATGCCGATTCCATTATCACTAATGCTGAGGCGCACTTCTTTGGCACTAGCTTCTAGGCGCGTGCAGAGTTTGGTGGCACCAGAGTGGCGAATTATGTTAATTAGGCTTTCTTTGTAAAAGAGGAACAGATCCGCTCGGATCAGGGGCTTCAGATGGCTCAATGAGTCGGCACCTTCGACTGATATATCGTATTCAATGTTGGTTGCGATGCGTTCCGTCGCCCGTTGCATATCATCGACTAGCCCGATTGGGAGTGTGTCTGCTTCGAGTCTGTTAGTAAAGTGGCGTATGGAAGTGGCGGTGCGTGCGGTCACTTGGGAGATCCGGTCGCTGAGCACATCGCGTTCGTCTTGGGAGTCAGCGTCTCTGGAGATTTCATTCAACATCTCGATGGTGTGAATGTTGGCACCGAGCTCGTCATGCAGATCGGCGGCAAAGCGCTCTTTAACTTGCAGGATTTTCCTGACCTGTAGTATCCGGTCGATCAGGATCGTAAATCCTATGCCGACTGCCATTAGTGCTGCCAACCAACTGACCCACTTTAGTTGAGTTTTTTGATGTGCATAGCGCACGTTTAATTCTTCGGCAATAAGTGGTCGCTCGACTTCTAGGTCATGGCGTTGAGCCAGTTCGTTGATCCACGCGCGGATCGGCAGAATTTGTCCGTAGATATTTCGCCCGTCGGTCAAGGCTTGGTAGGAGCGGGAAATTATATCTTGTTTGAAATTTCCCTGAACTGGCTGGTTGAGTGCAACGTTTCGACCGTTCGAGAAAAACTCGATTTCGGCAAATCCGGCCAGTGCCCTGCTGGCATGGTATTCGGTTTGAATATAGGGGGTGACAATAGTTGCTCGAATATAACGGCAGGGGGTATCTGGGAAGGTTTTGATGATGATTGGGCCAGACTCGAAAATAGATTTGAAGTGAGAGTCAACTAGCTGGATGGCATGCGAAAAGTCCGGTGTATTGGCTCCTTCTATGATCATTCGGCGCGGCAGCCCGAAATCGGTGGGGTGGGACTGGGGGACGGTGTCGGACAGCTCGACAGAATGTAGATGGATACGGTTGAGCGAATAAGTTGCGCCGAGGTCGATCGTTAGTCTGGTCGGTTCTTGTGGCGCGACTTCGCCGATGAAAGCAATGCTTTTTTCTCCCTTCCCTGCATGCATCAAGTATGGCAGGTGGCCATCCACTAGGAATTCCGGTCGTCGTACCAAGCTTGGTGCCTGGCGTTGGGAGGGCGTTTGTACTGATTTTCGAAGCGCTATATTTTCCTCGCCACTGAAAATCATGATTTCCGCTAGTTCCAGATTGTATTTACCATCAAAGGCGGCAGGGGAGAGCAGAGAGGTTTCGATCCGGACCCAGGAAGCTGTGATCGCGCAAGGGACGATCAGCGGTGCGATGCGTGGTAGCAGGTGATCCGTTTCATCGAAAGCGGCAATCACGCTGCCAGTCTTGTCCTTTTCCGTTCCTGCCAAAATGCGAAATTGCAGTGGGAACCCGTCCGCGCGATAGCCGATTGTAGCGTTATGCCAGATCGTTGGCACCAGCACGATCTGGTCGATGTCGATTGTTTGGTCGAGATCGATTTGCACCCATTCGGTCTGTTCGGGTGTCGAGTGTCTGGCGGATCGATAACTGATGGCTCCCATGCCGCCACGCAGGCTGAACTTTGCTAGTTGCCCGAGTTCAGCGTCAATACGCTCTAATCGCTCTTCCAACTGATTCAACGACAGGGTTTCACTCAGTGTGGTCGCTTGCGCGTTCATGGCAGATTCGCTGCCAGTTAGTAGGAGCGCGCTATAAATTACCAGAAGGTGTGTGAGGTGCATGAGAAATCATGTGCTGCGAATGACGGTGTCGGCGTAATCAGCGTCGTATGTGGCAATTTTAGCCATCAATGAGTCAACGCAAATTATGTTTTCAAGCGAGAGTATTATTTCTGCCTATTGTCCCACCATTGGGGGACAGCTAGATCGCAGCTGATGTGGTAATATTTGTGTTATTAAGTCTTCAATCTCGTCTGTTTTTTAACCAATTGATATCTGTCCCTTAAAAAAGGGACAGACGATCTAAGCGAAACCTGTTAGAATAGTCGCTCATGCTGAGCTAGGCATGAGTGGGCGGTTGGACTGTCATTTTAAATTACAAATGTAGTATCAAAATTAATGCTTACGAATCAGCTATATCTAGTTCAGATTGTGCTTGTTTAAATCGGGACAAAATGGAAATCATGAGAATTGCAGTAATTTTTTGGCTATCGACTTTTTTGTTTGGAATGAGTCATGCGCAATCAATGTTGGGAGCTGCCTCTCGCCCAAATGTTGTAGTCATCCTCACGGATGATCATCGAGCGGACTATCTAGGATGCTACGGAAATCCTATTCTCAGGACGCCTCACATCGATCAGCTGGCGGCCGAGGGAGTGCGCTTCAGTAATGCTTTCGTGACCACCGCCGCCTGCACGCCGAATCGGACCTGCCTGCTGACGGGCCAGTATGAGCGCAAGCACGGGGTCACGTTTTCATCCCAAAGCAGCCTCACGGAAGAGGCCTTTCAGGAAACGTATCCTATGCAACTGCGGCAGGCGGGGTATTTTGTCGGCTATGTCGGCAAGAATCATACGCCCATCGGGCCGGGCTCCGGGATCAATGAAAAGCCGGAGAGCACGCCGGAACAACTAGCAAAAGCTAAGCCCCATTTTGGTTATTATAACGGCACGATGGAGGCCGGGTTCGACTATTGGTACGGCAATCACAACCACTCCACCTTCTATCCCAAATGGCAGCACCCCATTTACAGGAATTCGCGTGTAAACACGCAAATTGAAATCTTCGGGGAAGGAGCGATGCACTTCCTTAAACCCGACCCCGAGTTTGCCGGTACCCAGGATTTCCTCCGGTCGAAGCCGACGAACCAACCGTTTTGCATGATGGTGAACTTTAATCTGCCGCACGGTGCGGGAACCAGTTCCATGAAGCAGCTTAACAGCGATCCCGAATTGTACCGCACCACCTATCGGGACCAGATCAATGAACTGCCGCTGCCCGAAACCTATATTGCCAAGGCCGACATCAAAACGCCGAAGATTCCGACACAGGTCTATAACGGTGTCACCATCCCGACGTATCATTATGTGCACAACGAGGCCGATCTGCGCGAACGGATGGTGCGTGAGTATCAGACCGTCACCGGCATTGACCGTCTGGTCGGCAATCTGGTGGCCGAACTGAAGGCGCAAGGGTCGTATGAGAATACGGTGATCGTCTTCACTTCTGATCATGGCTTAATGCATGGCGAACACGGGCTGGGCGGCAAAGTGCTGCTCTACGAGGAATCGATCCGCGTGCCGATGATTATTTTCGACCCACGCCTGCCGGAAGCACGCCGCGGAACAGTCGCGGACGAGTTGGCGCTCTCGATCGACATTGCTCCAACGCTGTTGGAGCTGGCCGGGGTATCGATCCATGAAGAAATGCAGGGCAAGAGCTTGGTGTCAGTGATGCAGCAGGACGGCGCTCCCTGGCGAAAGGACTTTTTCTGCGAAAATATGTACACGGGGCAGAACTATCCGCTCATCGAAGGCGTGCGCAGCGAGGACTTTAAATACATCCGCTATTTTAAGCCGAAGCCGCGCAGGCATCATGTTCTTATGCTGACCGATTCTATTCAGGGTAAGCAGCCGATTTATGAAGAGCTCTACGACCTGAAGAACGATCCGAAGGAAATCACCAACCTGGCCGACTCGCCGGATCATGCTGATACGCTCGAGTCTTTCCGCCAGCGCTGTAAGGAGCTGGTCGTAGAGGCCAAGGGCAGCGACGACTATCCCAAAACTCATATCAAGAATGATCCACGCAAGAGGAATCACCAATGAAAAAAGGCACTCAATTGTTACTTACCAGCCTACTGTGTTTAGCAGGGCTGAACGCCATGGCGGAACGGCCCAATATAATTCTCTGCATGTCCGACGATCAGGGCTGGGGCGATGTCGCGTATAACGGGCATCCGGTGCTACGGACGCCGCATCTCGATCAGATGTCGAAAGAGGGCATGCGCTTTGATCGCTTCTATTCGACCTCACCCGTCTGTTCGCCCACCCGTGCTGGCGTCCTCACCGGGCGTCATCCCTACCGGCACGGTGTTCCGTTCGCCAATGTCGGCAAACTAAAGGCAGAGGAAATCACGCTGCCCGAAGTGCTCAGGGCGCAGGGCTATGCGACCGGCCATTTCGGCAAATGGCATTTGGGCTCACTGACCACTAAAATCAAGGATGGGCATCGTGGTCGCCCCGGCAACACCGCCACCTACTCTCCACCATGGGAAAACGGTTATGATGAGTGCTTCGTCGCCGAGTCAGGGGTTCATACCTACCATCTCGCCGGCAATTATGAGAAACTTGGAACCCATTACTGGACCGGTTTGGATCAAATGGTTCCGGCAGCAGAAATTTCAGGCGATGATTCAACATTGATGATGGATCGGGCACTTCCGTTCATTGAAAGAGCGACGGAGGCGGACACCCCGTTTCTGGCGGTGATCTGGTTCCATACGCCGCATCAGCCAGTCTTGTCGGCTCCGCCTTACACCGATGGCTATGACGAACACAAGGACTACTACGGCTGTATGACTGCAATGGATGAACAGATGGGCCGTCTGCGCGCTAAACTCAAGGAACTCGGGGTTGAGGATAATACCATGCTGTGGTTCTGCTCGGATAACGGGCCGACTAAGGTAAAAAACAGCTGGGGAAGTGCAGGGGGCTTGAAAGGGGGCAAACGCTCTCTCTATGAGGGAGGCGTGCGCGTTCCGGGCCTGCTGATTTGGCCGCAGAGGATCGAACAGCCCCGTGTCGTTTCGATGCCGTGCAGCACGAGCGATTATTTTCCCACCATCCTAGATCTGTTGGGACTTCAGCTTCCTGATCGGCCCTACGACGGAATCAGTCTGATGCCATTGATTAAAGGCATGATGACCGAGCGACCGAAGCCTTTGGCCTTTGAATCCAGTTTCACGATGCGCGAGGCAAATATGGGAGACCCGTCAATCAATCAAACGGCCCTAATTGACCAGCACTACAAGATCTACAGCAAAGGCTCTGGGAGCACTTACGAGCTCTATGACATGATAGCGGATCCGAGTGAAAAGAAAAATATTGCAAAACAGTATCCGGAAGTGGTGCAGCGTATGCGGGCAACCATCGAAACATGGCGTCAGTCGTGCCAAGACAGCGCGCAAGGCAAAGACTATATTCAAAAGTAAATCCAGAGAATTAAAGGGAACAGTATATGAAGATAGAAACTAAATTTTTACTCACTAGCCTGCTGTGTTTGGTCGGGCTGAACGCCATGGCGGAACGACCCAACGTCATTCTGATCATGACCGACGACCAAGGCTACGGCGATCTGGCCTGCCACGGCAATCCGGTCATTCAAACGCCCGAGCTGGACCGGTTACACAACGAATCGATTCGCCTGACGAATTTTCATGTCGCTCCGTTTTGCACGCCGACGCGCGCGGCGCTGATGACTGGGCGCTATCCGGCACGGACGGGTGCGTATCGCACTGCCAGCGGTCGGTGCATGCTGCACACCGATGAACGCACCATCGCCGAGGCGTTTGCCGATGCTGGCTATGCGACAGGCATGGTGGGCAAATGGCATCTGGGCGACAACGCGCCGCACCGGCCGCAAGATCGAGGCTTTCAGGATGTGGTCTGGCATCACGCTGGCGGCATCGGTCAGGCGGCCGACTACTGGGGTAACACCTATTTTAACGATCACTACGAGCGCAACGGAACCTTCGAAAAGTTCGAGGGTTACTGCACCGACGTTTTCTTCGCCGAATCAATGCGTTTTGTGGATGAAAACAAATCCAAACCCTTCTTCCTCTACCTTGCGCCCAACGCACCGCACTCGCCGTACAAAGTGGATGCCAAATGGAGCGCGCCTTACAAGGAAATCGTGAAGTGGAAGGGCGGGGCTGAGTTCTACGGCATGATTGCCAATATCGATTACAACGTCGGGCTGCTGCGTACGCATCTTGAAAAACTGGGGATCGCGGAAAACACGATCCTGATTTTCATGACTGACAACGGCACGTCAGCCGGCATCGCTCGCAAATCAATACTCGGGCCCGACGACTTTCGCGGCTGGCTGGATGGTGTGCGCGGGGTGAAATCGACGGTATGGGAAGGCGGGCATCGCGTTCCTTTCTTTATCCACTGGCCGAAAGGGGGACTCGTCGGTGGACGGGATGATGCGTTTCTTTCGGGGCATATCGATGTATTGCCGACTCTGGCCGAGCTCTGTGGTGTGACGGTCTCCGCAACGCCCAAGCGCGATGGGCTCTCTTTTACCGCCCGATTGAACGATCCGAAAGCTCCGGCGAGCCGGGATCACTTGGTGATACAGATGCCGGGCGGACCGCGATTTGAAAAGGCACCTGCGCCCTTCGATACGAGCGTTGTGATTCAGGGAGACTGGCGATTAATGGATGGCACGAAGCTGTTCAACTTTGCACAGGATCGGATGCAGAATAACGATGTTGCTTCGGATCATCCCGAGCGGGTTGCTGCGCTGCGCGCGCTGTATGAACCCTTTTGGGATTCTGTTTCGCCGCGCATGACACCCGTATCGATCGACCTCGGAAACCCGGCACAAAACCCAACCGAGCTATGCTCTCAGGATTGGTATATGCCGACCGGTAATCCACCGTGGCATTATGGTGCTATCAACAGTCTGGTGCGCGTTACCGGCCCTTGGTATGTCGACGTTAAACAGGCCGGGCGCTACCGATTGACCCTTCGTCAGTTTCCCGCGGTCGCCAACAAGTCGGTCATCGCCGAGCGAGCCAAAGTAAAGATTGCCGGTCAGGAGATGGAATCGAAGGTCGAATCCGGCACACGGGGCGTGGTTTTCGAGATGGATCTGCCCACCGGAAAAACTACTTTGGAAACCTGGCTCTACGACAAAAAAGACGAAGCTGGCGGCGCCTATTTTACTGAAGTTGAATTAATGTAAGGTCTAAAATGAAATTATTTATACTTAAACAAATACTGATAGGGCTGAGCCTTTGCTCACTGCTCAAAGCGTCCGAGGTGCTGGATTTTCAGTCGTCACCGGAGGACCGGGCGGCGTGGCTGGACGAAGATAAGTTCGGGCTGTTTATTCACTGGGGACTTTATTCCCAAATCGCCAGGGGGGAGTGGGTCATGCACTCAAAAAAAATCCCCATTGAGGAATACTCCAAGCTCACCGAAACCTGCAACCCGACCAAGTTCAGCGCCACCGAGTGGGTGCAGATCGCCAAGGATGCGGGGATGAAATATATCGTCATCACCAGCAAGCACCACGACGGCTTCGCGCTCTTCGATTCCGCGGTCAGCGATTACAACATCGTGGATGCCACTCCGTTCAAACGCGACATGATCGCCGAGCTCAAGGCCGCCTGCGACGCGGCGGGCATCAAGCTCGGCCTCTACTACTCCCACGCCCAAGACTGGTATCACCGCGGCGGATCACACCATTACAACTGGAAAATTCCCTCCGGCATGGACGAGATGAAGGACTACATCGACAACATCTCACTGCCCCAGGTCAAAGAAATCCTCACCCAATACCAGCCCGATATCCTTTGGTATGACACTCCCCGCCGCATGAACCCGGCCCTCGCCAAGCCCTTCTCCGAGGTCGTGCGCGAAATCAGTCCCGGCACCCTGATCAACAGCCGCATTGCCCTCGATGGCAACAAGATGGACAAGGTCAGCCCAAAGGACCTCGACATGCTCAAGAGTCTCGGCACCGATTACCTCTCCTACGCCGATCGCGAAATCCCCGCGAACAGCCCATGGAATCACTGGGAAACCTGTATGACCCTTAACGGGGCTTGGGGATTCACCCAGGGAGACAACGCCTGGAAAACCCCCAGCCACGTCATCCAGCAACTCCTGGAGGTGGTCAGTAAAAACGGCGCCTTCCTGCTCAATGTCGGACCCAAACCAGACGGCTCCTTTCCTGCAGAATCCGTCACCGTGCTCAAACAAGTCGGGGACTGGCTTAAGCTCAACGGCGACGCCGTCTACGGTGCCCAACCCGTCTCCTTCAACCTGCCCGGCACGCCCACCGCAGCATCCCTCAAACGCAAAGCCGACAAGGAAGCCCGCTTCGCCAAGCTCAACCGGCCCGCTCCTCACACCTCCCTCGAACGAGACTTCCCCTGGCTCGCCACCCGCAAAGGCGACACCATCCACCTCACCATCTTCGACTGGCCCGCGGACAACACCCTGGTCATTGAAAAATTTAGTAAAAAAATCACAAACGCTCGGCTTGCCTCGCATCCGGACTCCCCGCTGCAAACCCGCCTCGACGGAAACACGCTCCACATTACCCTGCCACGCCACCCCGGTGGCGATCTGCCTCCCGTGCTCCGCCTTTCCCTCAAGTAGCCCCCCCCCACGAACACAAACATGAGATAATGAGACCACTTGCAGATTCACCGGGGAAACAACGCATCCTGTTTTTCCTCGTGGGCGTAGGCTTCGCCTTCGTTTGCGGATTCATCCAGTACAAATGGATGGATATTGTTCCCTATGCCGCCTTTGATCAGCAACCCGGCTGGGTCAAGGGACTCCAGGAAGTGGTCGGCTGGCTTCCGTGGATTGCGTTTTTGGGTGTTCTCATACTCCGCTTTGTCAAAGGGCAGCGCGTTCGCGTCGTGTTCTACTTTCTGGGCACAGCAGCACCGTTGGTGCTGTTGATCGGGTGGCTGTTCCTAGGTAACTCCGTCGCCAATCGCGTCCCTCACCAGAAGTTTGGTGCTGAGGCCTGGCGAAATCAGGAACACGTCGAACACGACCACATGCCGTCTCCTCGTCTGTGCATGGTGGATCATCTCATGTCAAGCGGCCAACTGGATGGCTTGAGTAGTCATCAGGTGATTGAGCTTCTCGGTCCACCCCATGACAAGAACTTTCCCTTCGGAGCTACGTCCTGCGATATTCACTACTATCTTGGACCGGAGAGAGGATTCCTCGGAATCGATTCAGAGTGGCTGTTTATCACCTTTGGTGATGACAGCACCGTGGACAGGTACTGGCTATATCGAGACTGAAAAGATGCGCGTAACGAACGATGACAAGCTCAATGCGTTCATTTAACCTGCCGTTCGTTAAAGGCGCACGCGACGCTATCGGCGTTCTGAACGACGCGTTTGAGTGAGTGTGTGCGATTCTTTGTTTGTTGACTTATACTGGCTTAGATTGTTACTATTAACAGCTAAATTAAGATATGACTATTTCAAATATTAAACTCAAGGCTGTTTGGTTGAGCGCTGCTAGCGCTGCATTGCTTGGATTTTCACCTGTGGTGGCAAGCGAATCAGCCGCGCAACCAAATATACTCTTCATCCTGACCGATGATCAAGGCTACGGCGATCTGGAGCGGCACGGCCATCCGTATTTACAGACCCCGCATATTAATCGTTTGCACGATGAAAGTGTGCGCTTTGATAATTTCTATGTCAGTCCATCCTGCTCGCCGACGCGTGCCGCGCTGCTGACTGGGCAACATGAATTTCGCAATGCGGTGACGCATACGCTGCAACCGCGTGAGCATTTATTTAAGGATGCGGTGACTTTGCCGCAGTTGTTGAAAACCGCGGGTTACACTACAGGGTTCATTGGTAAATGGCATTTGGGGGATGGCCCAGGTTATAATCCGGAGCATCGCGGCTTCGATTGGTGTGCCACCAACACGATGGGTCCGCGTAAGCACTTCGATCCAGAGATCATTCGCAACGGCCTGCGCACACAGCGCGAAGGGTTCCGTGAGGATTTGTTTTTTGACGAGGCAATGACTTTTATTGAGGAGGCTGGCGATCAGCCGTTCTTTTGCTACTTGGCGACCTACTCGCCGCACACGCCATTGGCGGCGCCAGAGTCGTATATTGCGCCGTTCCGTGAGGCGGGCTTAAATGATACACATGCCACGTATTTGGCTATGATTGAGAATCTAGACACCAATGTTGGGCGGATGTTGGACTTTTTAGAAGCTAAGGGTTTAGATGACAATACGATCGTTATTTTCATGAATGACAATGGTGTGACTGAAGGACTGGATGTTTATAATGCTGGAATGCGTGGTTGTAAATGCACTGCCTGGGAGGGAGGCTCACGCGCGATGTCTTTCTGGCGCTGGCCAAAGCATTGGCAACCGCAGACAGTTGATAATTTGACCGCACATTTAGATGTATTACCGACGCTGTGTGAATTGGCTGGTGTTGAGGTACCCGAGACGCTGCAACCGGAGTTGGAAGGTTATAGCTTGTTGCCGCTGTTAGAAGCGGAAGCACCAATCAGTTGGAATGATAATCGCATGCTATATCATCATGTGGCCCGTTGGCCAAGTGGTCTGGCCGAGTCGCATAAATACGCGATGGTCAGTGCGCGCAAGGGTGACTATCTGTTGGTGCGTAGTGCGCCCTGTGGTGATTCCGCGTGTGAAGATTTTCAGAGCCAGTGCACCACTTTACGAGCGGTCTATAACGGACTGAGCACCACGACTTATGCTAAGGGTTCGGCTCAACAGCACTGGGGCGCGACGCCGATGGGTCATTGGGCGCTATATCATGTAAAAGATGATCCTGCGTGTCAGCAGGATCTATCCGCGACGCATCCAGAGTTGGCAGCATCGATGGCCGCTTCGTATGATTTCTGGTGGGATGACATCTATCCCGACATGATGGCACGCGGTGGCGATGCTGGAGATCCAGCGGTGAGTGCAGTAGCTTCCAAACGTGCCAAGGAATGGAAGGGTCCGACTACGGATAAGGCGCAGGCTTCAGGTGAGGTAGAGGCGCAGGCTTCAGTGGAGGCTGGTACCAATGCAGAGCCTCGGGCTGCAATGTTCAAGCGTATCGACGCGAATGCCGATGGGAAGGTCAGCTCAGCGGAGTATGTGGCGTTCTTTGATGCTCATTTTTCCACGCGTGATGTGAATGCAGATGGCGTGTTGGGCAAAGATGAGTTTCCAGCCGCAGCCTTCGCGTATGCGGATTTGAATCAAGACGATCAACTCACTGCGGCGGAGTATGAGGATTTTTATCGTAAGCAGTTTCAGCGCCGAGATGCGAATGGCGATGAAGTGCTCACGCTGGACGAGATGTAGTTCGAGGGGACTTCAGCTAACGAATTTAAAATTATCGAGTCATTCACAATGAGAACGAAACACTTGAAGGTAACTTGCGTGGCGTTGGCCTTATCTGTCGGCACCGCTTGGGGAAGTGCGCATCTCGTAGGCTTACATGGTAGCATGGATGTGAATAAAGACGGGATCGTCTCCGCAGCGGAATTTATGAATCTGTGGGAGAAGAGCTTTGATCGTCAGGATGAGAATAAGGATGACCGGTTGTCTGTAGATGAGTGCGGTGGAGCTGTGATGGTTGCGGATAAAAATAAAGATGGCGAGATCACGCTGGCAGAGGATCAAGCCATGCGACAGGGGCATTTTGAAAGTATGGATAAGGATCGGAACCAAAGCCTCACGTTGGATGAAATCTTAGGCTCTGCAAGCGGCAGTAGTCAAAGGAGCTCCAGCGGCGAGGTTAATTTTGCGGCCCAGCGTGCGACGGTCGTCGCATTGTCGGATCTAACCGCGGCGCCAGCCATGCATCGGGCCGAAGGCTTTGATTCGACTGATAATTTGATGGCGATTTATTACCAGGCGCTCGATTGGCAGGGCAAGCCGACCAAGGTGTTTGCGTGGTTAGGCATGCCGGACGAATATACCGAGGATGTGCCGGCGGTGGTGTTGGTACATGGTGGTGGTGGCAGTGCCTTTAAGAATTGGGTGCAGGAGTGGAACGCGCGCGGCTATGCGGCGATCAGTATCGCGGTGGAAGGGCAGACCGACAACAGAGTCGGCAAGACTTGGCAGTCGCACGAGTGGGCAGGTCCTAAGCGCAATGGTATTTATCATGATTCCGCTGAGTCATTGCAGAACCAGTGGATGTATCACGCCGTGGCCGATACGATCCTCGCGAATTCGTTGATCCGCTCGATTGATGGCGTGGATGCGTCTCGAGTCGGCATCATGGGGATTTCCTGGGGTGGGGTGATCACCAGCACGGTGATCGGCATCGATGATCGTTTCGCGTTTGCGATTCCCACCTATGGTTGTGGCGGATTGGCTACGGCTGAAAATCAGTATGGCAAGTCGCTGGGTAATAATAAAACTTATAAGCAGGTATGGGATCCGTTATTGCGAATGCAGCGTGCGCAAATGCCGACACTGTGGTTCTCATGGCCGGAAGATAGCCATTTTCCAATGGACTGTTTGGCTACTAATTATGGCAAGATCGCAGGACAGTACATGGTGTCGCTGGTGCCGAAAATGGGGCATGGCCATGGGCCTCCATGGAATCGTCCTGAGAGTTATGCATTTGCCGACTCGGTGGTGAATGGCGCGGGGCCTTGGTGTGTGCAGACTGACGCATCGATCCAGTCGAATCATGCGCAAGCTTCTTTTCGCACCAGCAAGACCCTGAATGCTGCGGTGTTGGTGTCCACCACGGATCGTGGTGTGAGTAGTGCGCGTCAGTGGCTGGAGTCGCCCGCGCAGTTGTTGAATGACGGCTCAGTGTGGACGGCGTCGGCAGACCTGCCAGCTGCAACGACCGCGTGGTTTATGAATGTAAACAGCGGCGACTTGATCGCGAGTTCAGATTATCAACAAACAAAATAATCAACCCACTTACCCTATGAAGGAAATATCAATATTCATCCGTTTATCAGTCAATCGCTCGCAGGTAGCCTGGATGAAGCGAAAGCAGGTTGATATTGAGCGGTAGGCTGACTGGATCGCAATCAGTTGCTGTATGTTCACCACGCAAAGTGCCCCGAATCGGGTGTCTATTTACGTTATTTGAGCGCTCACTAATGTCGTCTTGACTCGCTATAGGTTAATATTAACTCTCGCCAATTATCTCACCTGTAATCGCTGTATTTTTTGCTTAGCCACGCGCTAGTCGTTACAGGTATGGCAGCGGGCTACATTTCTCATATAAATCCTCATCTATAATTTCTTATGCATTCACTTGAATCCCTTGATTACCTAGTAATTGCCGTAATTATGCTCTCGCTGATCGGCGTTGGTCTTTATTTTACCAAAAAAGGGGGCGAGGATATGGATTCGTTCTTCGTCTCAGGACGCTCTTTACCGTGGTATATTGGTGGCACCTCAATGATCGCGACGAGTTTCGCCGCCGACACGCCGCTGTGGGTGAGTGCCTTGGTGCGTAGCCACGGCATCCACTACATTTGGCAGTTCTGGGCACCAGTGATTGGTTCAGTGCTCGCATTCGTCTATTTCGGGCGCAAGTGGCGCCGTATGGCGTTTGTGACGGATATTGAATTTATGGAAGCCCGCTATGGTGGTGCACCGGCGAAAGCTTTGCGTGGTTGGTCGGGTGCGTGGGGTGCGATTATTATTTGCCCGCTTATTTCAGCATGGGTGATCAAGGCGATGGAGACGATTGGTCGTGAGGCCGTGGGGCTTCCGCCTGAGTCTCAAGTCATGGTGACGGTCGCGGTGGTGACAGTGGCGCTATTGATGTGTGGCCTGTCGGGTTTATTTGGGGTGGTCTATACGGATTTCATTCAGTTCATCTTGGCCACCGTGGGCACGATCTTATTGGCGGTGCTTTCGGTCAAAGCCGTGGGTGGTTTAGATATGATGGTGGAGAAAGTTCGGGCCCTGCCAGATTGGGGTGGCACTGAACTTAGCATTGCGCCAAGAATCGGCTCTGGAGATGGGGAAATGTCCGTTTGGAATGCGATCGGTTATTTTGGATTTCTGTGGATCGGTGTGGGTCTTTGTGGCGCTTATCAAGCGCAGCGCTTGTTGGCGAGTAAGGACGCGAAGAACGCGGCGTTTGCGCAACTGCTGCACACTGTCGTTTACTATGCATTGATGGCTTGGCCGTGGATCTTGGTCGGATTGTGCTCGATGATTTTGATTCCTGATTTAGGCGGCGTTACAGATCAGAGTGCGGCATATCCGAGGATGATTGTAATGATCATGCCTATCGGCCTTAAGGGCTTGCTAGTAGCGGCGCTGTTGGCGGCCTTTATTTCGACGATTAGCACACTCTTTAATTGGGGCTCATCGTATTTGGTAAACGATATTTATCGCAGGTTTATGAATCCCAATGCGACTGAGAAGAACTACGTGACCATCGCACGTGTTGCGACGGTGTTTATGGCGTTCGCTGGGGCAGTGATTTCGATTTGGGCTGAGAGTATGCAAGTGCTCTTAACCTTGGCATTTGTACTTGGATCATCTGGCGTGGTTCCAGGTGTGTTACGTTGGCTCTGGTGGCGCACGACTGGTAAGGGTGAGTTATGTGCCTTGATTGTAAGTTGGGTGATGACCATCTTATTAATTATAGTCAATGCGTTCGATAATGCGTGGACAGACTCATTGTTTGGAACCGGCTTAGCAGACCCTGTCACGGGCGAGGTCTTACATCACCTGAGCAATGATCCCGATTTAGTCGGTGCGCGTATGCTGATCATGGTGCTCGCTTCGGGAATCGCTTGTATCGTGGGGTCGCTTTTGACTAAAGCGGAGGATATGGATCATTTGAAGGCGTTTGCCGCAAGGGCGCGTCCGTTTGCTTTTGGTTGGAGGCCAGTGATCAGTCAAATGACTGTTGTGTATGTCGAAGAAGAGCCGCTCGGTCGCACCTTGTGCTCTTGGGCGATTGGCTTAGTCACATTGCTTTCTGCGTTAGTCGGTGTGGGTAAATTGCTGCTCGGCCCCCGCGGTCTGGGGCTTGGACTCATGGTGGTGGCTGTGGTGGGTACTATTTGGACGATTCGTCGTATCCGTCAGGACTGTGCGAACGACGTCGCACAACCTGACTTCCTGGAAGAAATTGAACAATTAGACGCGGAGCAAAAATAGGCTCAATTTTAACTATAGTATATCGCTGACGGCGAATTTTAGACAAATGGACTTAAAGAACTATTTAAACGAGTGGCCGCAACGGCAGTCACTACTGGAAATGTCGCAGCCTGCGGGTTGGTGGCGTGATGGCTTTCCGCTGGGGAATGGCAGCTTGGGGGCGATGCCGTATGGCCGTATTTGCGCAGAGCGCATTCTAATCAACCACGAGCGCTTGTGGTATAAGGGTGTGGTTCCGCAGTTGCCGGATCTGTCTGGATTGTTGCAAGAAAGTCGTCGATTGATCGCGCAAGGCGATTTTCTAGCCGCCAATGAACTGTACCATGATGCGTTGAAATCGACCGGCCAGGAAGGCAAATGCGCGGTCTACCATCCAGCGGCGGATCTCTGTTTGCGCAGCACCTCAGAATGGCGCTTTAAAAATTACCGCCGCTTTCTCGATATGGCTGCGGGCGAGACCTTGACTCGCTGGGAGTGGGACGATGCGCCGCAGATACGTCGTAGTTTTGTTTCGCGTGCGGACGACTGCATCGTGGTGGAGCAACTCGGCAGTAACTTTTCTGACCAACAGTGGGTGGTCAACTTGGAACTACATGACTTGATCGACGCGATTTACAAGGAGGGTGAACGCTTCCAACCGCCGATCGATTTTACCGCCAGTGCGGATGGTGAATGGTTGATCGGTATCGGCCGCTACACTGACCCAAATTATAAGGGCGCACAATATGGTGTCGTGGCGCGCGTGATGACTTCAGATGGAGCCAGCGTTGTGCCGAACGAGTCGGGCGAGGGCTTGATCGTTGCCAATGCGCAACGCCTGCTGCTGATCGCTAAGGTGTTTGTTTACGAGCCGAGCGAGACTGCGGTGGACAGACTGAAAGACGAGCTGCGCTTGCTTGAGTCTGATTATGACATCTTGCTGCAGCGTCACGAAGCCAAGCACCGCTTACAGTTCGATGCCTGCCACGTTGAATTTTTGGATTGTGCGGATAACCATACGACCAACGAAATTCTGTTGGAGAAATCCTACAACGGTACCATGCCGGTGGCGATGCTGCAAAAGATGACGGCCTATGGGCGCTATCTCTTGGTGGGCAGTTCCAATCATAGCTCAGTGCCGTCTAACTTGCAGGGCATTTGGAATGGTGATTATGCACCGCCTTGGGATTGCTTCTTCATGATCAACGAGAACTTGGAGATGAATTATTGGCAGGCCTTGCCTGGTGGCATGAGCGAGAAAGTGCTCGGCGTGTTTAATTTCTATGAGTCACACTTGGCGGAATACCGTGAAAATGCGCTCAAGCTATTCGGCTGCCGCGGTATATTTATTCCGGCTTTGACCTCGCCTGAGACCGGACTTTCGACCCACGGCGGCTCATGGATCGTAAACTGGATTTCAGGGTCCGGTTGGCTCTGTCAGCTTTTCTACGATTATTACCTCTTTACCAACGACAAGATTTTCCTGCGGGATCATCTCTTGCCGTTCATGCGTGAAGTGGCGCTTTTTTACGAAGATTATTTCTGCTACGATGCCGCCGGCAAGGTGGTGATCGCTCCCTCGACTTCACCGGAAAATTGGCCGAAGGAGTTCTGTCAGATCGATTCGCCTAGTTCTGGAAATCCACGCCTGACGGTGAACGCGACGATGGATGTCGCTGTGGCTCGCGAGTTGTTGGGCAATTTGCTCCGCAGTTCACGGGAATTTGATTTATATGGTGAATGCTACGAGCAGTGGGAGTGTATGCTCGAGGGCCTACCTGCGTATGAGGTGAATGAAGATGGGGCGATTCGCGAATGGCTTGATCCTCGTTTCTCGGATAATTACGAACACCGCCACTTGTCGCATATTTATCCAGTTTTTCCAGGCTTTGAAGTCACCTCAGAAGCGGAGCCGATGCTGTTCCAAGCGTTTCAAAATGCGGTCGATAAACGCGGCACAGTTGGGTTGAAGGATCAGACTGGCTGGTCGCTGACTCACATGGCAAATATTCGTGCGCGCATGGGGGATGGTGCGCATGCCTATGAGTGCCTTGAAACACTGATGCAGACTTGTGTGGGCAAAAACTTTTTTACTTATCACAATGACTATCGCGATTCCGGCGTGACGATGGGTTGGTCGTTCGGCTATTCGACGCCTTTCCAAATCGATGCGAACATGGGCTTAACCGCCGCCGTTTATGAAATGCTGGTGCAGTCTCGCCCCGGCGTGATCAAGCTGCTGCCGGCCGTGCCAGCGCAGCTGAGTTCGGGCAAGATTTCCGGGATACGCACCCGTGCCAGTGTCAAGGTCGATATGGAGTGGCGACTGGAGCCCTTTGAAGTCGAGGTTAACTTTGTTTCTGCGCGGGATCAGACGATTCGGGTGAAGCTGCCAAGGCAGCCTTTAACCACAGGCGTGGTGGACGGTCAGGCATTGCCGTCGAAGTGGTTCACAGTCGAACTCAGTTTGAAAGCCGAGCAACCCACAGAATATAAATGGTCATTAAAAAGTGATCAGCTGATTGCACATTAAGGCAACGAATATGTCATTTTCACAAAGTAATTATCTTCTTCGTTTAGCTACGGTTCTCACTTTATTCAGCGTATTGCATGTCGGATGCGCTCAAAAAAACGAGGCGCCTGCACTAGGCTGGCAAATGCCACAGCAGGCCGATGCAATTCATCTCACATGGGTTAAAGGGCCGCCGCAGTTGCAGGCCTTTAATTCGATCGACCAACATCTAGCTGGATTTCGTGAAGACGCTGCGGTGTTGGCATTTCGGAGTGAGCAGTGGGGTATGTTACTCGACCCGCGCCAGATGACGATGGAGCGGCTGACTGTTACCAAGACTGCAGATGTGGTGGCGGAGTTGTTAGACTTTCCAAGGATACAGCAACGCTGGGCGCAGAGTAAATTGGAGCTGAGTGCCGAGGTAAATGGTAAGGTTTACCATGCCGTTGCTGGGCCGATTCCGCCTCTTGAGGATGACTACAGTTATTCGCCGATTCACATCGTGGAAAGTGGTGACTGGTTTCAACATGTGGCGATCTATGATTTAGAATTGCTAGCTGCCGACGGGGCGAAATTGCCTGCCAAGGTCTGGTTGGAAATTCGTGCGTGGGGCGATCGTTGCTTGTTTGAGTGGTGCGTCGAACCTGAAAATGGCGCAGCCTTAGAGCTCCAAGTCAGACTGCAGTCTCAGTCACTGAAGACCGCCGAATCTGCTAAGGCCACTGGTACACGGGTGCAACTCGGGCTGGACTTTTCAGATGAGTCGATTCGCCCGATTGTTGCCGATAATCAGTCAGTAAAAATCACCGCAGTGGCTACAGATACATTCGCTCTAGGGCAGCCTAAGATTGAATATTCGGCTGTGCATGATGCCTGGCAAGTGCACCTTCCTGAGCTGGACTGGCCAAATAAAGATGTGGCCGCATATAACTCAGACTTATTAGACCGCATCTCGCATTATAATCTGAAATTGGCAAACACCACGGATGCACCGCGTGATGTCTGTCTACGATTTGTGCACGACTATCATCCAGCCACTGGTTATGTACCGATGCTGCTCGATGCGGAGGGCAAACAGACAGGACTGCCGCTGCAGAATAGTAAGAACTGGCATGACTTCCGTCCATATCCCTACTGGGGCATGTGGTTCAATATTACGGCACGCCTGACCTTGGCTCCAAATGCGAATGTCGATTTTGAGTATATTGTTGCGCATGCGCAGTGGCAGGGGGTGCCGGCATCGTCCGCCGCGCAACTCAGTCTAGTCGGCTGGGGCTATAATGGATTTTGGACAGAGATGGCGTTGGGCTCTTGGGGCGAGAGTGTTTGTATTCAAGCCGGTCGCACGATGCGTCGCGCTTTTATTACCGATGTGCGACCGTTCGAAGTCATTGGCCGCAACGGTTTACCTTATGATTGGACTTCAAACGTCGGCGGCGGCGACATCGGCAAGATCGTCGATGATCAGGGTAAGTTGATCACTTGGCAGGGCAGCGTTCGCGAATATGCGATGATCGGTCCCAACCTGTCGCATGTGCGCGTGACGGAACGCTCCGACCAGGATCGGATGCGTCTACAAATTGATAGTTACTTGCCCCGTAGTAACTCGATCAATCGTTCCTATTTTAAAGTCAAATTGGAGGCGCTCGAAGATGTCGCCTTTAACGAACTCGCATTGTTTCAGCTCGGTAATGACTACTACAATGAAATGGAATCGACCAAGATAGCATGGGGCAACCTGGGGGGTCTATCTGCTGAGGCCTCGCCCGCCGCAGCTGAATGGGGCACCGTCATGGAGCCAGTGCCATTGTCTGGTGAGCAGCCATGGGTGAGTTTGCATGCCAATGCACCTGAGCCAAAGGCAAAAGGACGGGCTGTGCGTGGTCTCGTGATTCGTGACTACCGCGCAGAGCTTGGTGGGGAAGTGTATCACGCGCCGTGGATCGCTTCCGCACGCACGATGAAGCGGCTGAATGCCGAGTTGGTATTGCCGCCAGAGATTAAGCAACTGAATGCCGGTGACTCGATTGAGATGACTGTCGAAATGGATATTTTCCCTCTCAGTGCAGACGCATATTTTGGTGCGGATGCCGCGCTCAGGAAGCGCCTCGAAGCGACGCCTGACAGTTGGCAACTCACCGCGTATGAAGCGCAGCATCAGCAAGTCCGTATCAATGATAAGGCACAGGCTTTCCCTGCGACCTACGCCTTGACGGCCGCGAAACGACAGACCTTTACCGTCAGTAGTCACTCTAAAATGGATACAGTTTGTGTGACGGGCTTACCGAATCCCGTGACATGGGAGCTTGCAGAACGATTCGAGGATAAGTCAGTTGCCCTTGGGGAGCGCTTCAGCGTCGAAGCACAACCACAAGTAGTGTACGTCCCAGAGACGGGCACATGGACCGCAGTGCTCTCTTTGGTTTTCCCTAAAGGCAGCCACGAACGAAGCTTTAGCCTCAACATTCAGTAGCGCCTGCGTGGGGCAGAATTCCCACACCGCAATTTAATATGCAATCAAAGTATCGCACGTCACTTTTAGTCGTTTTTGCCGGTCTTTTCGGACTTCAAGGAGCTCAATCAGAAACGCTTCCGCCACTAGTTGATGATGCTGCGCCGCAGACACAAGTTGAGCTGTGGGCGGATTTTGATCCGTCTGCGGAACCGCTCGATGTCGAAATCCTGCACGAATGGGAAGAAGACGGTGTGGTGCTGCAGGTGCTCCGCTACCGCGTCGGCATCTTCAAGGGCGAGAAGGCCATGGTCGCTGCGATCTATGGCTATCCCAAGGGCGGCGCAAATCTCCCCGGGTTGGTGCAGATCCATGGTGGCGGTCAATACGCGGATTACAAAGCATGTCTCGCCAATGCCAAGCGCGGCTATGCGACCATTTCTATCTCATGGGCAGGCCGCCTGAACGCGCCGAACTATCGCGTCACGCCTGCCGAAGTGAAACTGTTTTTTGCGAATCAAATCGACGATCCGAATTATAAACTCACCACCGATTGGGGCGCACTCGACGCCTACCATGCACCTTGCAGGTTTCCTAGTAGCAATTTCACATTTAACCCGCCGTCCGAACATACCATAGACTCGGTGGCATCCCCCAGAAACAGTGGCTGGTTTATGAGCACCATGGCTGCGCGCCGGGCATTAACCTTTTTAGAGCAGCAGCCGCAAGTCGATGGCGACAAGCTCGGCGTGTATGGTCACTCGATGGGCGGCAAATTAACCGTGTTGACCGCTGGCTCAGATGGGCGTGTCAAAGCAGCCGCGCCCTCCTGTGGTGGTATTAGCGATCGCTACAATGCAAATGCACTGCAGAACAATACCGTCGGAGACGGAGCCAGCCTGAGCGCTATTACATGCCCGATCCTATTTCTTTCGCCCGCGAATGATTTCCACGGGCGGGTCAACGACTTGCCCACCGCAGTCGAAGAAATCCGCAGCTCCGATTGGCGCATTACTAGCGCACCGCATCACAATCACCAGGACACCGCCGATTATGAAGTCGCGGCGCAGCTCTGGTTTGATCAATATTTGAAAGGCACCTTCCAGTATCCTCAAACCCCAGCACTGCAGTTAAACCTAAGCGCAGCAGGTGGGGTGCCCACAGCACTGGTGCAGGTCGATTCGTCCAAACCAATCCGCAGCGTCGATATCTATTACACCCAGCAGGGACAGCCCGATGGTGCCAAGGATGATCGCAACAACACTGGAAGCCGCTTTTGGCGACATGCCTCCGCGACACAACAGGATGGGGCATGGGCGTTTGATTTACCACTGGCCAGCATCGACCGACCGCTCTGGGTCTATGCCAATGTCACCTATGCCTTAGAGGCTCCTGTGTCTACGGCTGGTTACTATTACGCGATACGCGCGACGGATCAATTTGTGCTGTCGTCACTGGTGCAGATGGTGCCGCCTGAGCATCTTGTCGCAGCGGGCGCACGCGCTACGCTCAAGCCGTCACTGATGATCGAAACTTTTGCAGACGATTGGCAGAAACAATGGTACAATTATCGTGATGGCTGGGCACGTAGCACGCACAAGGTCTATGAGCCACAATGGCAGGCGCCGGCGGATGCCAAACTAATGCTGCAGGTTGCCTCCGCCGAAGCGAACAAGCTCGTAGTCAAAATCGATGATTCGGCGGCTGAAGTGCCACTCGTCGGTGGTTCTGCATGGGAAGTGGTCGAGCTCTCGGCAGCGGATTTCAAGAACTCCGACGGTCAGCCATTGCAGGATTTTCAAGGCATCAAAGAACTCCGCTTGAGTCCGCAGGAAACGCTACGTGGTAAAAACAAACCACCAGTGAGCTTCGGCGGTGCATGGCGTGGCGCGGATCCAGTATTCAACGATTTACACTGGAGCGCTGCTCGTCCCAGCCCGGAGCAATCGGTGCCAGTCACGAATGCTACGAAACATGTAAAGGGCCAACCCGATGCGATGTGGACCTATAAAGAGGTCGATGGCAAAGCACTGCAGTTGTCGGTCTTTCTGCCAGAAGGGTATGCAAATTCCACGGAACCATTTCCGACCTTTGTCGTGTATCACGGGGGCAGTTGGGCCGTCGGGGAAGCTAGTTGGCATTATCCCGATTGTGAGTATTGGGCGAGCCGCGGGATGATTGCGGTGTCGGTCGATTATCGCCTCAGTAAGCGCGATGGCGTGAAGGTGCCACTGGAATGCGTGAAAGATGCTAAGTCTGCGGTGCGTTTCTTGCGCAACAACGCGGGTCGCCTCAAGGTCGATTCCGATAAGATAGTGATCGCTGGTGGTTCCGCTGGTGGGCAACTCGCCGCGGCGATGGCGACGTTAACCAGTCCCGAAACCAACGATGATTATTATGATCTTTCGATTTCCTGTGAGCCGAATGCGGTGATTCTGTATAACCCTTATTTCAAATGCGAAGCCTCGCTCTCGCCGCCGAACTTTCTGCGCGCAGGCTTACCGCCGTTTATTACTTTTTTAGGTGACCAAGATCCCGCGATTAGTGTGGAGAGCATGGTTGAATTCCATGAAGCGCTGAAAGCGCAA
>Ga0209504_1000810_pt1 | contig 25680 bp, 10 predicted proteins | sample COGITO_mtgs_1005_FD_184791 | JGI IMG/M metagenome (GOLD analysis project Ga0209504, IMG submission 184791) | Pelagic marine microbial communities from North Sea - COGITO_mtgs_100511 (SPAdes) (version 2) | ecosystem: Environmental > Aquatic > Marine > Epipelagic ...
GTCGGCGCGGGGCGACACGACGGTGTATGGGTCGTCGTTCTACGGCGAGAACATGGCGAAGAACCCGGGTCTTGCCGTCTGTCCGCTGGTGTTCCTTGGGTCGTACAGTGCCAAGAGTGGCGGTGCTTACCTGGACATCAAGGCGAAAACGGTCCGGTTCAGCTCGCACGGGTGGACGTCGGCCCCGGCCCCGGGCGTTGCAGGGAAGACGTTCAAGATGCCGCAGTGCTGGATCGCACACCGCATCGATGCGGTGTTGAAATGACGGTCAGCAGAGCTGGACCGGCGAGGTGCACAACAACAACTCAAGGGTTGTGACCCAACACGTGTTGATTTTTTATGACCACTATCATTGCACAACTCAAGGGCTGTGTCCCAACACGTGTTGATCGCTCGAGTATTTGTCGGATGAATTTGTATACGTGATTCGATGGTGGTGTGGCGACGTGGCGACGTGTGCAATGTTGAAGGCGAAGCGTGGGGACATCCGACTGGTGATGGGTCCGATGGCGTCAGGGAAGACGCTGGAGCTGTTGGCGATGGTGGACGCGGAGCGGTCCCACACACCAGCCGTCGACGACGAGGTGATGTTTGTCGGGAGCTCGATGAACACGCGCGACGGTGGGTTCATTGCGTCCCGTGCGTTTGGGGGTGGAAAGGTCAGCGTTCCCCTGACGGTGTCTGTCACCCGGCTGCTGGACGTGGTGTCACACCCTGCGTTCAAGGCGGCCCGGGTTCTGTGTGTGGACGAGCTGCACATGTACCCCGGTGCGGCCGCCGACATCCTGGCGCTGTCCACGCGGCACTCGAAGGTTGTCATCGCTGCGGGTCTGTTCACGGACAAGCTCAACGTCCCGTTCGAGGGCATCCCGTCGTGTCTCGCCGTTGCGACCACCATCAGGTTCAAGCAGGCGCGGTGTGTGGAGTGTTCGGCGTGGTGCGGCGCCACCAGGGCCAGGGTGAAGACCACGGGTCTGCCGGTGACATCAAGCAAGGACGTGGAAGCGACGGGGGGCACGCTGGTGGTGGACGACACGACGTCACCCCTTGAGTATGAGCCGTGCTGCATTGAGCACCACTGGGCGGTGTCCACACCGACTAGAGACGACGAGGAGTAATGAAACAAACAATAACACAGTCTGGGCTGTATGAAAGTGTGTTTGTTTATTTGCGTTGGGCGAAAAGAATCACGAGGGCGAGGGGGACTTTTGAGGCGAAGGACGCAAACACCCACGCGGCTTCCGTGGCCCGGCGAGACAGGAACGACCGGGAGATGGATATGGCAGGGAACAGACACAGTGCGGCGATCTCCGCCTTGACGATGTAGGGGACAAACGAGGGGAGGTCCGGGATGGTCCCGGCGTCCGATGCGGTGGTGATACGGGCCCAGGAATTGAGGATGGTGACAAGAAACCCGACGAACACACAGGCGGCGGCGGCCCACGTAGCGACGCGATGTCTGAGCTTCCATATGGACCGCCCGCCCTGCGTCCTTGGCGGCGGCCGCTCAATGGCGTTTCCCATCAACGCCATTCCGGCGAGAGCCAGTGCGGCCAGGGCGAGGACGTCTGCGTCGCGCTGTCCGGCGTAGACGAGGGTGACGACCATCACACCCGGCGCCGTGATGGGGAATTCCAGCATCCATCGTGCGTCGTTAAGGAAAGGGACTTGGTCGCCTGGGAGGGTGGATGCCCCCCCACCACCAACGTCATCATCAGAGTCCACGAGGGCGTCCGCCCGCTCCGTTCCCATGTGAACGGCGTAGTTTCTTGACACGGCGAACCACACATGGGCGATGGCGGTGACGGCCTCAATCACGAACAGAAGCATCAGGATGTCGAGCGACGGGCATCCCTCCTCCGTGTACTCCATTGCCAGGAACATCCGGCGCTCCTCTTCCCCTGCCGGCTCGACGACCCGACTGCACAGCAGCTGGGCGTGCCCGCCGTCGATGTAGTCGTCTCTGTGTCCGGTGGCCACCACCAGTGCCATTATTGCGATGGCGCCGTGGACCGTTGCGGCCCATGCGTTCGACCCCCGCCCCACCAGAACAGACACGAAACTTGTCAGGTACATGACACGACACACACCCACACGCCTGGCGTCCAAGACTTATACATGTGTATTGTATGGCAAGCGAACGAACTACCCGATCTTCTCAAGGATGCGTCGAAGCGCCTCTACTTCTGGCGACTCTACGTCGCCGCCGTCGGTGGGATCTGGGAGCTCAACGGTACCCGCGCCAGCGCCAGCGCCAGCGCCAGCGCCAGCGCCAGCGCCAGCGCCAGCGCCGGTCTCGACCTCGGCTTCTGCGGCGTCAATGTCCGCTTTGGCCACGGTCGAAGAAGAAGAAGAAGAAGCGTTGGGAGCGATCTCGTTGCAGAACCATGTTTCGGGGAACTGGCCGGCGCTGAGGGACCTCCGGAGTTGACCCACGGCCTGTCTGGGTCTGGCGCCGGAACGCTTGCACCCACTCTGACCGATGACCCAGGTGGTGGACGCGTACCGCGCGGCCAGGTGGATCCGTTTGGCTTCCAGCAGGACGACGTCCTCGTGAGACATGTCGTCGGGCATGGACTCGTACACACCGCCCATGTACTCCAGTGCGTACCTCCGGTGTGCCATGGACACAAACGGCGGGACTGCGGCAGTGAGGAAAGGCACGCCGTCCGGGTAGTCGGCGTACGCCTGACCGAGGTCGTAATACACCGTCTCGGCGTGTGCGGGGAGGAGCTGGAACACGTACCGGATGTCTTCGGCATCGGGCCCGACGCCGCCCTCAAACCGGAGGTGCATGACCATAAAGGTGGGCGACGACAGGGAGTCCGGCCACAGTTCCTCTGGAAGCGCGCCCGTTTCTGGGCACGGCGCGTGCCACGCGCCAGCGACGGTGGAGGTGGTTGTGTCGGGGGCCGAGTACCTGGACAGGGACACCTTGGCGACGACCCCGCCGGACCGGAAGACACGGACGTTCTCGATGCTCTCCAGCCCAATCGTGGGCGGGAACAGTGTTCCGTCGACGTACACAAGAATCGTGTTGCGCTCGCTGCAGTCGAGAACGACGAAGCGCCTGGCGAGGTCCGCCAGGGTTGTTGTCGCCATAGCCAACGGGTGGAGACAGGAAACGACGTGTGTCACACAACAACACGCTGATACATTGGCTTATTCACAGTACTTATACACACACCCCGACACGCACACGTTTCGAAGACCGCGTGGCGGCTTCTTGTTCCACCGTTATTGCGGCCGTCACAGTGGAGATGACGACGTGTGCGAGCGTCTGGTCGTCGTCTGTGACCGGGTGGCGCTTCTTCTTTGTGTCGACGCCCGACACCCGTCTAGCGGCGGGGAAGAACTCGTGGATCTTGTGGCTGGTCTTTGCGTCCTGTTCCAGTTTGTCGAGGAAGTCATCGTCGTCGCTGCCGTCACTGTCGTCAGACGAAGACGACGGGATGAACGCATCGAGCCAGCTTGGCGTGTCGATGGCTTGTTCTTGTTCTTGTTGTTCCCCCCGACGGTGTGCAAGAAGAGTGGCGGGTGTCGGCGGTTTTGCCAGAACAAACACCGGACAGGCATCCGAGGAGGCTCCCTGGTCGCAGTCGCACGTCGCAATCTTTGTCGACAGTCCAAAGACGTACATGGCAACGTCGTTGCCCTGCTCACTCGTGAGCTCGGGTCGGCCCTTTCTTCTTTGTGTGGCGTTGATGTGGCCAAGCACGTCCTTGGCAGTGAGACTTGCCGATGGGCCGTCTTGTTCCCAAGCCTGCCGGCGCAGAGTCTCGACCAGTTTCCCGACCTTCTTGGGGTACATGGAAACGAGTGCCTGGACGACACGCTCCAGGCAGATGGGCGCCGCGTTGCTCCACAGCTCGACGTCTGGCATGGCGCTGGTGCGGGGCTGGGGGACACAGGCGTCCTTTCCGACGAGGCGGGGGAACCAGCGGGCGTGCTGTGCGGCGTCCCACTCTCCCGGCACCTGTGGCACCCGCCACCCCATCCTGGCAAGGGCGCCCCTCGACGACCGCAGGGTGGGGCCCCGGGTCAGGATGGACCACGCGATAGCGTGCTCGGGCTTGAACAGGAGACTGTCGACAGAGATGGCTGGCGGCTCTGACCCGAGGACGACGTCGGGGACTTTATCCTTCCACAGAGAGACCCCAAGTTCGGCGAGGTCGGTCGCCGGCACGACAAGTGGGTTGTCGATGCCCGGACCGGCGGGACGGAGACCGCCAGGTCCGCGCGCCGTCCCGGCGGGAAGTGCACGGACGTCAATCGCGGCACCCTTCGGCGTCCCGACGACCCGCACCCAGTCTCCCAGTCCGCACGCGTCGATGTACGACTCGGCGGCGGTGATGAAGGCGTCGATCCAGGGGTAGGTGCTCCGGAGACGTGTGTGCGGCGCGGTGGAGGGAACGGCGTCGTCCCCCCAGTAGTGCCACGTCGCCAAGTCGGGGGCGCTGTGGACGCGGAGCGAGTCGGTTTCGACGTCAACGGCGGCGTACACGGCGGCGACTGCATCCAGACCCTTCGGTGTCACGATGTGTGCCGCGGCGTCGCGGGAAACCCACCTCGACGACGATGGGGCCGAGGAGCACGTGATTGAGTCCACGAGGTCCTTCACACGCTGGCGTGACGTGGCGGGGGCGAGAACGTCTCCAACCGTCGGGACGGGCACCCACTTGGTGTGGGCGTCTGCTGCTGGCACCGGGTCCCCGTGTCGTGTCAGCACGAGGTCCACCTCGGCGCCTCCCATCGCCACACACCGGAAGTCCCCTTCTGCCGGCCCATCCTCGTAGGCCATCCTGAACGACCACGGGGCGTCGCTGCCCATGGCTCCGTCGACCGCCGACAAGAACTCGGTGTGGGTGGGTCCGCCCATGTCGGCGCAGCTTATTGCCCACGTCTCGCGGGTCACGGTTCTGTTGGGCGGGTAGAGGGTGTACCCGGCCTCGCCCAGCGCCCACCATAGTGAGAGACAGATACTCCCCATTGCGGCGTGGATGGGAAGCAGCGCGGCATCGTCGAACGCATCTCTGCAGGCCTGGAGCGATGCGGGGAGGTCCAGACCGCCGTCGCCGATGGTCACCTTTCCCGCACGGATGCACGCCGGGAGACGTGGAAACACTGCTCTGTCGATGCCATTCAGTGTCACACACGACTCCATCGCGATTGGGGTGTCTTCCACAACCAGACGACCCTCCTCCTCTAGATCCAAAGTTTCATCACACAGCATGTTTGGTGAGTTGAAAGTGTGTTGTGACTGACTGAGGGTGTGTGTTGGAGTTGAGACAGACTGAGCACCAGTATACACTGACATGGAGGGCAGCCAGTGGGTTTGACTTGAATTCCAGACTTCTCATCCTGATGTGAGTTCCAGACTTCTGAGTGACAGCAAGGCCCAAAAATTTATGTGTGGAAGACCGCCGGTCGACAACTCGGAAAGAGGTCAGGATACACGTATCAATCTTCAACATTCAAAAAAAAGGGGGTCTGTGTTTTCTACACGTCGCGTGTCAGCGTCCCCTTCTTCTTCTCGTACGCCGATAGCAGTCGCTTGAACTTCGTGACCGTGCTCTCCTTGTCGTCGCATGTCATCGACCTTACGGGCGCGCTTCTTGTTGTTGGGCGGTAAGGTCGATGACATGCCGGGGGAGTAAGTGGGGTGTGACACACACTGCCCCACAACGTCACGTATACACAATGAGCACTTGTATGTGCTCAGTGGAACGCACATACGGATTTGAGTTCCGGCACGCACATCTAAATCCGGACCACACACGGATGTGAGCTCCGGCACGCACATCGATATGTGCGTTCCACTGAGCACATACAAGTGCTCATCCTGTCTCCTGGGTGTATAGGGGGGGTCACACACCACACTTTTCTTTTCACCTTCTTTAACGGCGACGATGAGCCGTGCTATAAAAAAGGGGGGTCGTGACACTGTCCGGGTTCGGCGCCGTGTTGGCAGTGGCAGACCTCCGCCGCGTCGCCCGAGGCCGTCACCGTTTTTGTCTCGCATCGCGTCTATCTACCGCTCAACCGGGTACGACAGCGTCGAGTTGATGGGCACGACCAGCTTCGCACTTGGCGTACCGGAGTCTGAGTTCAGTGCGACGTTCTCGCCTTGTCGCGACGAGTTCAACCTGGTCGTGGAGGGCGTCCACTTCCAGGCGTTCACCTGCAGGCGTGTGTCCGGACCAGAGCGCGACGCCGTGTGGTTCCGTGTTGGGCACAAACCCATCCAGGTGTGACAAGTGGCGTGGCCTGCCTGTGCTCGTCTGGCACACGTCGTCGTCTGGGGGGAGGAGTGACCACTGTCTCTGCACCCCCTCCCCCTTCTTTCTGTGTCTTCTCTCGTCAGGTCACGATTCGGCCCGACTACACGCTGAACGTTGTTCTGTTCGTGGTGCACGACACGGTGGTGCTGGTGCACGCGGTCACGCACCGCCCGCCGTTTAACGTCCCGAGCGACCTCTGTTCGTTCATGAAGCAGTTCATGAACCGGGACGACGACGCGGCCAGCGCGCTGGCAGTCGCCTGTCTCCTGTCCCCGCGTCGCCCAACGAGCGACCCGCGCGACAACCGGTCTGTGTTTGCGTCTTCAAGCCCCAACGCGGTCATGGACACGCTCCTCCGGCGGGACTCGTACCGGGCGATCACCAAGACGGGGGGAAGGGTTCAGCGGGAGAAGAGGGACAAGATGTGGAAAGACGTCCAGCTCACAACGTCGGCCTTCATCGGTATTCGATTCAAGAAGAGTGGGGCGCGACCGGACGACGCCGAGAGCCGTGACCGCAAGCGTGTCCGACGTCGTCGCGACCCCAGCCCCAGCCCCAGCCCCAGCCCCAGCCCCAGGTCCAGGTCCCGGTCTCCGTCCCACTCCTCCCACAGCGTCCTTGTGGAGTCCTCGATGGACGTTCCTGGACCCGAATCGGGTCCGTTGCTCAACGAAATTCTGACGGACAGCGACGACGGCGGAGACGGCGGCGGCGGCGACGGCGTGGTGATTGTCCCGGAAACACCTCTTGTCCAGGACGCCCCGGACTCACCAACGCTGCTGTGTGACGACGACGACGACGAAGAGGACTTTTTCTGAGTGGCAACGACGGGAATCAGTCAGTCAGACACACGTGTTCATTTAATGGAGTAAGGGTGCGGTGTTTGTGGACATCACACATCCGGTGATGTGTGTGTTCGCTTGAACGAGTTGGTGAACCAGGTGAGGAGTGGGCCGATGACGCTGGCGACGAGTCCGGTGGTGTCCTCTTCGGGCGACACTGCATTCATCGCGATGATGACCTCCCTGGTCTTCGAAACGACGGTTGTCTGTGTGCGGCCAGCGACGACGGCGCAAATGGCGTCCAGAACGTCAAACATGACGGGTCGGGCGTCGAAGACACACGTCCGGTTCCCCGCCTTTCGCCTCTCAGCACTACTGGACTGCGTCACAGTCGCGTCTTTCGGCAGCTCCACAGACTCTGGAAGCACGAGGACGTAGTACAGCAACGCCATAACCGCGACGGACGTGCTCTCCGTCATGGACGTGCAGTGGGAGGAGACGATCGAGGACAGGATGCTCAGGACGACGAGGTGCGTCGAGGCTGTCATCGCCCCCCCGCAGGCGTCGAACATCGGCGTCGTCTCCAACAACCCTCCAAGGATCTTGTCCGCCTTACTGATCACCGTCACAAGGGACTGGACCCCCGGTGCAAGGACGGACAAGTTCACGTCCCTTGCCAACGGATGGATGGCGAACCATGGTGCAACGACCGTCACCCCGTCCAAAGACACGGCAGCGTAGTGGCGTTTGGTGGAGCCGGTCGAGCACGACTCCGCCCCGGGTGTCGTAATCCTTGATACCGGAACGTACTCAATCTTCCAGTGGCGGTATGGACCGTCGTCCTCCTCCTCGTCTTCACTCACGCGTCGTCGTTTTTTCTTCCTCTTCTTCTCCTTCCCCTTGCCCGCCCGCTTCTTGACGCCGGCACCAGCACCAGCACCAGCACCATCACCGGTGGATATCTCCGGGACAAGAAGTGGTGTTGGTGCCGGACTGGACGCCAAGAGCGCCATCTGTGTGGCGGCAGCTCGACGCTTCTCCATCAAGACCGCCTTCCCAAAGTGGTGCTTCCTTTCGATCTCTCCAACGAGGAGTGCGACACACGTCACGATGGACGCAAACAGCTGCCTTGAGAACTTGGAGTCTGCGCCGTCGACGGGCGTGGCTGCTTTGTCCAGTTTGACAATCCCGGGGCGGGACTTCCGCTGCGGAGACAGGGACCCGTCGACCGCCTTCATCGCTAACCGCACAGAGTCGGCGGCGTTCTTGAACTCCGCCTTGTCGACTTTCGTGCGCTGGGCAAGGGCAAAGATGGCGACGGCGACGTACACGTGGAATGTGTCGTTGTTGTGCAGCAGGCCGACCAGCACATGCTGGCTCTTCTTGGGGACCTTCTTCTGGAACGTGAGGGACAGGATTTGGTCTGCAACGACCTTGACCACCGCCGCTTCTGTCCACCCCCCCTCTGCGGCTTTAAGCTGAGAGAGGACGGACCGCGCCTCGGTCAGCACGAGGCTTTTGTCGGACGTCTCCAGCAGCCGGGTGATGATCGTGACGATGTCTCTCGTCGCCTGCTCGGTCGTGTCCGCCTTCCGTTTGGCGACGGCGGCGCGGCGGCGGGCCGTCGGGTTCTGTCGGCTCTGCACTCTCCCCGCCCCACGGATCTTTCGCATGGCGGTCTTCATTGCCAGCTTCTCCTTTTTGGAGGGGGCCACGGAAACGCCGCCGCCACCGCCGCCGCCTTCCTCGTCCGAGTCGTACGTTGCCAACTGGAAGGCGGCCGGCGACTCGTGTGGGGGTGGAACGCTCAGCCCCAGCTCCTCAAGTGGCGGCGCTCCGTAGTCTCCGTGGCAGTCGTCCTCAGCAAACCCCTGTGCGTTGCGCGCAATCTTTCCCGTCGTGCCGTCGGCCGTGTCGTCCCTGCGTGGCCCGACGACGACGGACCCACACGCCGAGCACACGAGGCTGCTGTCGTCTCCCGGCACGAGCCCCGTGGAGGTGAAGACACAGACGGGGTTGTTGCACTGGACACCGTCATCAGCCGACGGTTCCCGGGTCGACATCATCAGCGCCGCTCTGGACGTTTGTGCGGCAACGGGCGACGGCGTGGAGGCGGAGGTGGAGGGGCGCAGGGCAGCACTCACCGCCGCCGTTCGATAACGGGCCTCTAGCACCATCGTCATCGGAGAACGGGGCTCCAGTTTCCGGGCCCCAAACCCGGTGTCATCACCAAATGAGAGGTGGTGCATGAGGCCCAGGAGGAGGACTCCTGGAGGAGTTGTGGTTGTGGGACAAAGACGCGCGTGTACAACGTAGACTGACTATACACTGGTATATAGAATTGAAAACTGTCAGCACTCACATAGTTGCCCACCCATGTGAGTGCCAGACGTTTGGTGTGTGGATGTGAAGTCTGGAACGCACATCATCGTCACACTCTGCGGTGTGTGCGTTCCGATTTTTGAGCATGAAGTCTGGAACGCACACCAAAAAAATGTTCCAAAACATGTGTATAAAGGGGTGTTATAAATACACATGGCCCATCACCAGCACCCGGAGCTCACACAGACCCAGACAAACGTACGTGCCACCAAAAGATTTTGTATACATCATCACCCACTTCCTCACGTGTTGCCAGACACCACCAGGGCGATGAGTTCCAGCGAAGACGAAAATGACGTCAGAGCGGACAGTGGTGATACCGACGAGGACACGTCCAAGTCCAAGTCCAAGTCCAAGTCCGGGTCCGGGTCCGGGTCCGGGACCACGCGGGTGCCTCGCACGGGGTCGTCGCGGTACCGGGCGAAACCAGGCATCCATGCCAACGTGGATTGCATCATCACCCCCGGAGAGAACAACCTGTACCTCCTCACGTCGCGGACGCTGGTGTCGCGCATCCCGGGCCTCGGGTTTGACACGGGAAGAGGAGCCGGAGCCGGAGCCGGGGCCGGGGCCGGGGCCGGGGCCGGGGCCGGAGCCGGGGCAGTGGGCACGAAGAGGGTCCTGGACCTCACACGGGCTTCGTTCCTGCGACTACTAGACATCAACGGCCTGTGCATTTCCACGGGAACGGGTCGCATTGGACACCTTGGTCTCACTCGGTCGGTGCTCCTCGGTCCACCCGTCGACGGGATCATCGGCGCGGTGTCTAGGGGAACGACGGCGAAGCGCGCCCGGACAACAGGCGGTGGCGCGGGTGTGGGGGGATGGACCAACGAGACGGCCGGGACCGAGACCACCCGCGCGGTCGGTCCGTGCTTGATCCACTTCAGCAACATGCCCGTCGGTGTCAATGCGACGGGGGGGTTCGTCCGTCGGGGCCAGCTACCGCTGGAACTGATGTCTCCCTGCAGGATCTCGTGGACGTTTGGGATGATGTTCCTCCTCGGCATGCTCAACGAGTCGGCGCGCCGCGTCCTCATCTTCCAGGCGGCGCAGACTCTGCAGCCCCACTTTTCCAAGACCAGGCCCGGGACGTTTGGGCTGGGGGTGTTCGCCTGTACCCTGTTGGGCCTGGCCCGGCGCTGGGCGGCGCTCGTCTCGGAGGAGGAGAGAAAGACCTCCGGTGTTCCGAAGTGTGGCCGGACCCGCGTGCCCATATCGTTTCTGTGGTCGGTTCTCATCGACAAGTCGTTCAACGCCGTCATGGAGCACGTGCTGGGGTTCACGACGACCCCGAACCCGGACATCCACATTCCCCCGTTCGAGCTCGTCGGCGACCCGGGGCAGTGCACCGCCTCCATCGTCGCCACGGCTGGCGCCATGGACATCATCGGGTTGAGCGGCACGGTGCAGATGGCGGTGGACGTCCGGCCGGACATGAACGTAGAGGACCCTACCAGGGTGCTGCAGTACATCACCGGCGCCCTGCAGAGCGCCTCCGAGATTCCGGGTGCCGACATCCCGGTGCAGTCCGGGCTGAGTGTCCCCGACGGCGCAGGGTCGTACATGGCTGGGTGCAACTTCAGCGTGGAGGGCGGCAGGCCCCTGTGCACCGCGACCAGCGCCGCGCAGGCGATGCTGGCGACCATCAACACCAAGAACATGGACGGATCGAAGGGAAAGCCGGTGTTGCCCAAGAGCCCCGTCCCCGGGGGCGCCGGCAGTGCCTTCAACTCGCCCGCCATTGTGGACATCCTCTTCAGTGCGCTCGTGAGCCCACACGTCCCCGTGGGGAGCTACACCCTCCCGGGTCCCGCCATTAACACCACCGCAAGCTCCAAGCGCAATATGTGGGGGGTCGTGGTCTCGGTGCGCGAGAAGAACGGGACCGCCGCACAAGGCACCAGGACGGACGCGGCCTCCAAGAAGTGGATCGCCACCATCACCGGCTGGTACGATAAGGCCAAGGGCACGTTCGTGAACAAGGCGCTGGCAAACGTGCCCCCGGGCATCACCGCCGCCATCGCTTCAACGTCCGCGTTCCAGGCGTTGGGCCGTAGCACCAACTCGGGTGGAAAGAAGAAGAAGAAAGCGGGAGGGTCCGGGCCGAAGCTGAAGAAGCGGACCCGCGAGGAGGAGGAGGAGGAAGAAGGGGGTGGCGCACTGGTGTCGCCGCCAACGCCGCAGTCGCAGTCGCAGCCACCGGGCAGCACTCCGGCGACGACGACGAGCGCCCAGCAAGCTTTCATCTACACGAAGTACTTTGGCGCAGCGGTGGATGCGGACGCCCGGGTGGCGGCGGCGCGCCTCCCAAAGATGGTACAGACGATGCGCCGGGCGCCACTGCAGAGCAACTTATCACCGGCCGAAGACCAGGTGGCGAACCTTGTGCTTGCGTCACCCGACGCCCTCGCGGTAGCCACCCACGCGACCATCTCGTCTCTCCCGGTAGTCGCCGCCGCGTCGCGCTACCGAACGAAGCGGGACGCCGACGTGTCTTCCTCCATGCTCCAACGGAAGGGCATCATGGGCTTCGTCTCGATCGTGCGACTGGCGCTCGCCCCGGCTGGGCAGGTCCCTCCCCACTCCGACGACCTCATCAACTGGGTGCCGAGTCGGACGGCGGCACTGGTCGCGCTTGAGGGCCCGCCTAACGAGGCGCCGACGTCGTACAACCGGCTCATGGCGTTCATCGCCGACATCAACCTCCGCCTCGGAAAGAAGTGGGGAGTGATAGTCAAAAAGACACTGAGAGACCTCGACCCGCACGAGCGCGCACTCGCCGCCCTGTCGGTCTGCCTCCTCACCGGCGTCCCGCCGCTCGCGATGCTGGGGGAGAGCGTCGACGTGGACGACATCGGGCTGCCGTTCTCCCTCGTCACCAAGGAGAAGATGCTGGCCAACCTGGTCGCCGCGGTGCGCATCAAGACCCGCAGCGACTTCATGGTCGGGTCGACTGAGCCCTATGCCAACGGAGAAGACGACGACGAGCTTGACACCAGTGGTGCCGGTGCCGGTGCTGGTGCCGGTGCTGGTGCTGGTGCTGGTGCTGGTGCTGGTGCCGGTGCCGGCGTGCCGCTGGTCGCTCGGTTGACAAAGGTTCCATCGCTGGTGTCTTTTCCGGTGGACACCCGAGTCGGAGGGATCTTCGCCACCAGTGCTGACGTGGCGGCCATCAACAGCGCCATGAACATGGTGTCCGGACCGTCTTCGTCCAGCCTCGGGGGTCCGTTCGGCAACAAGGCGTGGCTCCGCAAGATGAGCATCCCGTCGGCAGAGAGCGCCAGGCTGCTGCGAGCGGTGGTGACCCCCGACGCGGTCCGGATGCGGAAGGCAAAGACCGACTCCCACGTGTCGTTCATTTCGGAGCACATTCACACACCCAACCTCCGGTCAGGGGCCGACATGGCCGAAACGCGGGCGCTGTACATCGCCCACGCCAAGGCGTCGCTGATCTTTGTCATCTGCGGCGACTACACGTTCCCGAAGTGTGTGAGCACCCACCAGTTCAGCTTCCCGCCGTTCCTGTCGCTCACCACCGCCGAGGTGCTCGACAGCAAGCTCCAGTTGTGCCTGAACAGGGCGGCGCTGCCGCCGGGCATGACGTCCAAGAAGGCCCTTGCGGCCATCCGGAAGGTCATCTCGGACGGCCTCGTCGTTCACACGTGCGCGGAGGAAGACGGGCGGTTGGAGCAGACCCTCGGGGCCCTGTGTCCGCCAGCGGACGGCATCGCGCCCTTGGCCAAGCTGTCGCGGCGCGACACGGCCCTCGCGTTTGTGGACCCGAGTGTGGCGAAGGAAGTGGGGTCTGTCCAGGAGGCCGAGGCCGAGGCCGCCGCCGCTGCCACGGCCGCCGCCGCTGCCACCGAGTTGCTGGGTGGTGCAGGCAATGGCGGCGACGAAGACGAGAAGAAGGACGAAGAGGAAGCGAGCCTGGCGGAGGCAGTCATGGACAGGGTGGCGACGATCGTGCGGGCGGCACAGGCAGGGAACCGCCCCGCCCCGGAGTTTGTCGAGGTGGCGGGTGAAGGCGGCACGGCTGTGGTCGACATGAACCAGGTCTGTGTTCGGGTGAACAGGCAGAAGATCCTGGCTCTCGCGTTCGGCCTCCGAGGAATCGTCAACCTTGGCGTGGCGTCTCCTCAGGGGACGTTCCGTGTCGGGGCCAGCACCCCGACACGGGTGGCGTCCATCCTCTCGACGTACTCCCATGTGTGCCCCTGCAGGCTGACGCCCGGGGCCGACGTGTGCATGAACCCGTTCCACACGTGCCGCTCAACCTCCGAGTCGATCGCCCTCCCGACGGCCAAGTCGATGCAGTGGATGTCCCACCTGGCGCACGGCGCCCGGAACATGGTACTGGCCTGTCTCGCGACGGGGCTCGCCCCCGAGGACCAGCCGCGGGAGATCTACGGCAGCTCGGAAGTGGACGCCAAGGTGGCCAACGACATGGTGCGGTCCGTCCTGGATATGCTTCCGGCGCTGCACATGCTGCTTCCCGACGACATCCTGAAAAAGGTGAAGGCGGTCACGGGGGAGGACCTCATCACGCCGGCCGTCCTCCTGGCACACTACAAGTGGTACGCGGTTCGCGCGGAGCGCCTGGTGATCTGGGGCCGGACTCGGGTCCGGCGCGAGAGGAGGGAGAAGAAGATTGCCGCGGGGAAGGGCGAGGACGCGACGACGACGAAGCAAAAGCAGAAGAAGGGCGAAGAGGGAGACAAGCGGGGGCGTGGGCGTCCGGCGTTCCCCCCGCCGTCGACAACGGACCATCCGGCGTCCAACTTTGGTGACCCGACGGTGCCCCACCACTCCGGGAACCCTCCCCCCGGAAACGCCGCCGCCCCAAAAGTGGCGGTCGGAGACCCCGGAGTTGCCCGGTCGACCCTCACGAACGTGCAGTGGAAGACTGTCCGGCTCCTCAAGGTCCTGGACGAAAACATGTCCGCCGTCGCCCAGGCGTACAGTGTGTTCATGACGGCATTGTTCACCGTGAACGAGAGCGTCTTCAAGACCGTCATGAACATCATCAAAGACTCTCCCCGGTCCAACTTCTTCGTCACGAAGGCGCCAGTCTTCCGGAAGCGTGCTGTTCGCTTCGACAAGCTTGGTGGCGAGGGGGAGAAGACGACGGCGCCGCCAGCGCCCGGGTCAAAGCCAAAGAAGCGAGCGCGGGACGATGACGACAGCGACGACAACCCCGCGTCCAAGTCGAAGGCCAAGTCCAAGTCCAAGTCCAAGTCCAAGTCCAAGTCGTCGAAGTCCAAGTCCAAGTCCAAGTCCAAGTCCAAGTCCGGGCTGAAAATGCGCCCGGTGAAGCCGGCGGGAGAAGCCACGCCGACCGCAGACACGTCGATCCTCGAAGACCTCCAGTTCAAGGCCCAGCACAACGCGTCCCTCAAGCGCCGAAAGACGACTGTGACACCGCCAGCCTCTCCGGCACCGTCTCCGTCTCCGTCTCCGGCTCCGGCTCCGTCTCCGGCTCCGTCTCCGTCTCCGGCTCCGTCTCCGGCTCCGTCTCCGTCTCCGTCTCCGGCTCCGTCTCCGGCTCCGGCTTCAGTGTCTGGTGCGGGTCGCGGCGGCGGCAAGGAAATCACGTTTCAACCGAATGGTGGCGAGCTCAGCCATGGCGCGTCGGAGCTGCTTCGCCACCTTGAGGCGATGACGGCGTCCAGGAGCAAGAAGAAGAAGAAGGACAAGAAGAGTTAGAACAAAAAGTCAGAAAGCGAATAGCCGACTTGAAATATATAGGTGGATCAAACCACGATTGAACACAGTGTGTGGACAAAGGGGGGCTGACTTGATGGCACTGGTTCGACCGACCAAACCCCCAGAGGAGGCGGCGTGGCCTGACCCGGCCGCCAACATCCTTCTGGATGGAGACCCGGACGTTTCCATCCTCGGTCCTCACGTCACGGTAAAGCCAGACGACGAGAAGGGGTCGCGCCTGACAGTTGAGGGCGCGCCTGTCGTCCACGAGTCGGTGCTTCCTGCCTTGGTGTGGTCCAGTGACTGGGGCGTGTCCTACTCACACGTGTCGTCGTCGGACACCGGGACAGTGATTCCCAAGCTCCTTCGCTCGCCGCCGCCGATGTCGCCTGGGTACGAGCCCTCCAAAAAGCGTGGCCGCCCCCAGGTGCCACCTGAGACCCCCAAAGGGCTTGACCGGGGTCTAGGTCGGGCGCGCCAGGCGTCGCCGCCACCGACAAGTTCTGTGCCTGTGACACCAGTAGGTGTCCGGAAGGCGGCGGCAACAACACCGTCCGCTGGGCGAGGGCGTGGGGTGAAGAAGGCTTCTTCGTCCAGTTCTGGCGTTGTCTCGGGTGCGAAGAAGCGTGACCGAGGCGCAGGCGCAGGCGCAGGCGCAGGCGCAGGCGCAGGCGCAGGCGCAGGCGCAGGTGCAGGTGCGGGCGCGGGCGCGTCACCAGACCGCCGCCGTGTGCGTCTAGCGCCAAGACCCGGTGGATATGAGGTGGCGGGTGTCGACTTAGCATGGGGAGAAGACCAGATGTGGATAATGACTGGTCCTGACGACGTTGGGGAGGAGGCGCCCAAAGCCTCTCGACACCGGCCGCGACTCGTTAACCCGTGTGCCCAGTGGTTCAGCGTCGTCCCGGGCATCCTGTACCACTCTTTGATGACGGAGACCAGCGACATGGCGACGCCGAGCGACGTTCTTCCGATGACGGACGGCCCCGATGCGGTTGCGGCGGCGGTGTCTGCGCTGGTTAAGCTCCACGGCTCTGGCTCTGGCATCACCCGGTCCGACACGACGTTTCCGGACGCCATCATCGACGCGGGACTGGTGTCTGCCCACGCCCAGCTCGACCTTGCGGCGCGCCAGATGTCCGACGTGACTGGTGTCCAGGCCAAGCCGCCGGCCAATGTTCCCCGTGTCAAGATGAAGACTTTGCCGGAAGCAAGCGACGACCGCCTCTGGCGCTCCGTTGCGGCGCACGCGCTGTCGATGCTCACCCGGCTCAGGCACACCAGTGCCCTCATCATGGACGGCGTCGACGCCGCCACCCGAGCAGAGGCCCGTGACATCCTGTGTTTGGCCCTTCCGCCGTCGGCGACAGACGTCGGGATGCTCCGCGACCGGATCGACTGCATCGAGGAGCTTTTGAGGGCAAGTCAGGGCGGCGCGCCGACGACGGCGACGGTGTCCCTTCTGAAACACCTCCATGTCTGTTCCATCGCCCGCGTTGCGTGGACACTTGGCCGTGGATGCACCGCCGCTGGTGCGGTGGAGGTTCTGGAGGCCGTCGTCGCCGCCGTGGGCCCAACCAGCGTCGTGTCCGACGTCGTCGACACGGACGTGTACACCATCTCCTTCATGCCAGGGGTCGTCCCCGGCGCGTTCTCTCGAGTCAACCCCCTGCCCGAAAAGACGTCGAGCGTCTCCAAGTTTGCACAGGCCATCGTCGCCGCATCCCCCGAGACCCGGGTTCGGTGCACCGCCGCGTTCTTGACCCACTGCCTCCGCCCCGCGGCGGCGCTGCTGTCCCTGACCCGCCTGGCCTTCAGAGACCCGGCGTCAAAACGCATCATGGTTCCAGGAACGTCTGGGAGCTCGGCGGCGGCTCGGGCGTCGCTGGCATTACTGGAGGCGAGCGAAAGGACCAACCAGCCCTCCAAAGTCGTGACGGCGCTCCTGCACGGCCCCGCCATCCAAGCGGGTGTGTTTGAGGGCCTTTTCACCGGCCGAGGGGGGGCTCTACCGATGTCATCCCACCTCAACATCATCTACGCGGCTGACGTCGAGAATAAGAGGTTCTGGGTCGCGGAGGGACCCCGGACGCACGTTTCCGAGCAGGTCACGTCGCCACGGCAGTGGCCCCACACCCGTCCATTTGTCGTGTCCAGCCGTGCGTACGGGTCTCTGGTGGCGACGGAGGCGGCCCGGGTGGCGACGGCGGAGGCGGGGTCTGTCACACACCCTGCGTGTGCCTGGCGTTGGGTGCCGGCGGGAGACAATACACTTGACGCCGCCCTCATCGACGCGTTTGTCTCCCCGACGGGAGGCCGGGCTCGGCCTCGGCCTCGGGACCAAGCACGCCTCCCAGACCACATTGTCCCCGTCGCAACGGGCGTGTTGAGTGCCCGCCCGGAGGCCCGGACGTTCCATGTCGAGGCGGGGAGCGAGCCGGGGCTTACGGCGGCGCTGTGGTGCTGCACGGCCGCGGGTCTGGACTCCGCGTTCCCGGTGGACGTGACAGACGCGCGCTCCAAGCTCTTAGCCGATCTGCTGGACGAGACGAAGGCGGTGGTCGCCAAGGCGTCGTCGTCGTCGTTGTCGTCGTCGTCGTCGTCTCGCCTCACCTGGAAAGACAAAGACGAGGCGAGTCTCCGTTTGGCAGACACGGTGCTTGACTTTCGGGCGGTGCTGCAGCTCGAAGCCGCTCGGGCGGTGGCGCCGCTGGCGGTGACGGGTCACCTTCTGGCGCGCCAGGCAGACGCCGACGACGGCGACGGCGACGACATGTCCAACCTCAAGGATGCACGTGTCCGGTTCACGCCCGCCGCGGTGCCGGGGGCTCCTGTCGGTGCGCTGCGCATCACGGCCGCCTCGACGACGCCCAACACGGAGCTCCGGGTGGGGAGGGTTCGTCTCCATGTGTTCGACACGTGTGTGGCAGCGGCGTCGACGACGTCTCTGGCCGGCGCCGTGGGCGAGATGGGGTCAGAGGCGCCGTGGAGTGGGTTCGTGGAGTACCTCCGGCTGCAGCACGTGGCAAGCAGCTCCCGGGCCCCCGCCGTGGGCCACGGGACGATTCCGTTTGGTGCGACACGGGCCGCCATTGTGAAGCGGGCGTCGACAACCCGAGTATCTGGCGGCAGCAGCCACATTGCGCCTCTCCTTGGCGCCGGCGCGTTCCACACCGACGTCATCGACCACACGGCGATGGACGTCCCGGCGGGAGGCGAAGGCCAGTGGCGCCCTACCAACACGGCAAACGGTCTTTCGGCGGCGCCACTGTGTGTCATTGAGGCGTTGTGGAAGAACCAGGCAAGCAGTGACACGGTCGTCGTGTTTCTGTCTGCCCCGCCTCCGTCGCCAGGTAGCGGGACGCTGGCCCTCACCCTCCCGACCGCCGAACCGTTCATGTACGTCGCCCAGACGAGCAAGATCCGGACCGAGACGGGAACGCGGGCGGCCGACGTGATCAACTGTCCCGGGATGTGGACCTCCACCGGCGCCAAAGTTGTGTCCGACGGCCAGTTCGGCGCCGTTGATACGGCGGCCGTGTCTGTGGCGATGACTGAAGGCCCGGACGTCGAGCCGCACATCGTGGTCGTCACACGGGAGCTGCCACACGTGGTGACGCCAAACGTCAACGTCATCGTGTGTGTGTCTGGGTGTCACTGGTTCCTGTTCAAGCCGTGTCGACGGGGCGGCGCCACTGACACCATTACCTACACCGGCACGTCAAGTCTTCCGTGGTGGCCCCGCTCTGCACGCCCCATCCCCTGCGTGTTCAGCCTTGGATGGCCAGACGAGGGCGTGGGCGTCTCCGCCGACACCGACCCTGGCGCCATCCGCACCGGCGCCTCGTCAAGTGCCAAGAACGTCGTCGCGATGGTGGGAGACCACGGCATCAGCGCCACCGACATGGACATCATTCCAGACGAAGCCACCAACATGGCGAGTGTCAGGCGGCTCCTCGTGTCGACGCTGAGTGCGATGCACGCCAACCAGTCCACACGGGTCTGCAAGGCCCTTGCAAAACAGCGCGGAGACGCAGCGGTCAACATCCTGGACTTTGTGCAGCGGTGCCTTGAGTCCTGGACCAGGGTCTGGAGCTCGAACGAAGACGACGGAGACGTGTTTCCCGACGACATTCCCGGCGCGCCGACGACGTCGTCCAGCTTTGTCTGCATCTCCGAGGTGCCGTCGGGAGGAGGTGCCCTGGCACAGCTCACACTAGCGCTTGGATTCAAGGACTCATCGTGGTCCATGAAGGGCCGCCCCAACCGCCGGGCCATCGCCGACGTCGTCGACGAGAGAGGGGCGATCGAGTGGCCTGCCGATGAGGACGGAAGGCATGGAGGTGGCATCACGTTTCTCTCGACCGGTCTCGGGGTCCACGGCAGACACTACGCGGTGAACACCGTCGCGTTTTCTGCGACGTTTGACGTGTCGTCGCTGTTCCTCCGGGCTTTTGGACGTGAGGCGACAGAGGTGTTTGTGTCTTCCGTCTCACCCGTCGCCACCGAGATCGGGGAGGCCCTGTTGCGGCAGCGCGACCACTCCATTGCGCCGGACCAGCTTCAGAGACTTGCGACGGCGATGGCTGCCACGGCGATGCCGCTCCCACTGCCGACGGGTGTCACGCTTGGAGTTGAGAAGATGGTCAACGTGCTGAGGGCAACCCAGCCGAACAGCAACGGCGCGATGCTGAACAACCTGAAGATCATCCGGCGCGCTCTCCATGTCTTGGCTCGTGCCAGGACTGCCCGCTCGTACTGGGTGTCTGTCGTCAAGCGCGCCGTGGGTCCGCCGTCGACGACTCTCCCGCTTGGGGTGATGACGTCGGCATGGATCCTCCGTGTCGGCGCCGACGAGGCAAAGCTGTACGGCCTGGATGTCCACATCGCGGAGGTTGATGGTGATGGTGATGGTGATGGCCAGCCATCGGGGGCGGTCAACGTGGTGGCGACGCGGAGTCGACCGGCGGGTGGCCTGGCGGTCCACCCCGCAGCCCAGCTGATCCAGGCCACGGTTCTGGCCAGCGACACGTACCTGACAACCGGCGGCGACGACTGGGTATCGGACTGGTGCAACCTCGACGACTTCAATGCCCCCGCCTCGGTCGCGTCCCGGGCGGCATTGGCGCGGAGGTACTTCAGCGCCGTCGAGGAGCTGTCGTCCCGTTGGAACGGAGCCGTGTTCCGGAACGCGGAGGAGCACGCGTCGGCGTCTGCGACGGTGGCGGCGTTCTTCACGCCTCTCCCCCCTCCCCCGTCGGGCCAGAGGGAGGTGTACGCCTGGCGTGTTACAAAGGCCACCGGTGTGGCGTACCGCTGCATCGATCGAATCGTCCAGGTCCACGGCCCCACAGGGAGCGGCGACACACCGCCACCGCCACCAACGAACGACGTGTTCTTTGATGCGGTGATGGCCGGCGACACCGTCGGTCTGTCGGGTGGGTCCGTCGACGACGAGGAGGCGCGACGACGACGTGCCACCGGGGTGGTGGCGGGTCTTGTCAGCACTCGTCCGGCAACAATGTCGTTCCCCACGGCTGTTCTCCGCCGTGCCGCCGTCCCGCTTGGAACCGTTGCCGCGGCACAGATGCTGCAGGCGGCGTCCGGTCTGTCTGACGCCCAGTACACCGGCCTGGCGGCCGTCGCGGCGTTGATGTCCCACGTTTCCGACCTCCAGGGCGGTGGCGGTGGCGGTGGCGGCGGTGGCAACGTCCCGCTGTGGGCGCGCACGCTGGTGGCAGCGACACTCGCCGCAGAGTCAACCATGAGAGCCGTCGGGACGGTGATGGAAGAGGAGCGCGCGACCATGCGGCGTGTCGGTCAGGCCACGAGGACCTACGCGTCCGAGCACAGACTCAGCGAAGCGTTGCACGCGTACTTGTCACCCGCTGGTGCCGCCGGCGGCGGCGGCGGCCTCGTCATGGACCCTGACTTCTCCATTCTGTCGGGCCTTCTGGTGGACAGTGTCGCCAACTTTCCGAGTCGTCGTGCCGCCGCGATGGAGGTGTTCCACGTGCTGCTGACGATCGAGGCCCACCAGAGTGTCGCCAACCAACGGGCCGCTGTCGTCAAGGGCGAGAAGACGGTGGTGTCTCTGGAGGACGCCGAGCTGTTCTCGCCGACGGCCACGGACACACAGCTGGTGCGGTTCGGAGCCATGGTGTCGAGGGACACGCTGCGGCCTGGCGGGAGGCCCAGCACCATCGCCCGTGCCTTCCGGAACGGCGACGACGTGGTTGTGTCTGGCAATGACGCGGCTTGGTCACATCTCGAGCGGCGCGGAAGGGAGATCGATGCGTCTACGGGTCTTGCGACGACGTACCCCGGCGTGTCGGGTCGGAGGTCCTTCTCCGGCATCCGGTTCCTCGCGATGGTGGCGATGAAGGAAAACCCTGGCATGACCACCCCGATGTCGAAGGAGACGTGTCACCAGACGACGTACAGGTTGGCGGCGGCCACACTGTGTCGGGCCATTGACGACGGAGATGAGCGGTTGGTGTTCGGAACGCAGATGGACGTTGACCCGAAGCAACGAAGTACGACGTCACTCAAAGCGGAGATCGAGAGTGCCGCCGCCGCGTTCGTCGACAGCGAAGAGAGGGGTGTCGGCATCGACTCTTCTCCGATGCACGTCCTCTCAGAGCTTCGGCCTGCAGGCGCCCACCCGGTGCCCCTGAACGCCGTCAATGATGCGTGGTTTGCAGTGACCGGCGACGCGGCGACTTTGACCGACATGGTGTTCTCGACGCTTGAGCGCCGCCCTGCCACCGCTGACGCCGCCGCAGCCTTCCCCCCCGACCGCGCCTCCATGGCATACCTCCTCCTCCACTCCGTGGCACAGGCCATCGACGGTGGACCAAAGGGAGACATGTACCTTCCGTTCAACGCGCGGGTCGTGAAGTGGGAAGCCGGTGCCGGTGCCGGAGCCGGAGCCGGAGCCGGTGCCGGGGCCGGTGTCGCGGGTCTGCGGTGGTACGGCATGGAGACATGGAGGGACCTGAACAGCGAGCTGGACGTGATTGACCGACTGTGCGGCGCACTTGCCCCGGCCCGGGAACGCGTCACGGAAGAGATGCTGGAAAGCATCAGCGCGGCCCCCTCCTCTGAGGGTCCTGCGTCTATCGACCGGGAGTGGGCGATCGACGTCTCCAGACAGTCGGGCAGAGAGTTCAGGGCTGCCATGTCTACGTGCATCGGCCTTGGCGTCGACTTTACGCGGGTCTGGGACACTCTGGTCGACGACGCGGCGGCGCTCGTCGGGTCCAACCGTGCAAGGGCGTCGATTAAGGTCTTTATCGACGGCGTCGACGACAAAGAGGGGGAGGAGGACGGCGACGAGGACGAGGAGGAGGAAGCTGACGACGACAGTGACGACGACGACGACGATGATGACGATGGCGACGACAGCGTCTCGGGTGGCGGGAAGCGCTCCGGTTGGAAGACGACAACAAAAGACGAGGTTGGGGCACAGCTTCTGGCGTTCGATGACGCATCCCGAGGGATGGTGTTGTTCGAGAAGCGTGTCCACAAGGCGTTGCTGGACGTCACCCAGACCGAGGCGTTCACGCCCAGCACGATGCACGTCCTCTTGCTCCAGATGTGGGCCAAGTTCGAGCGGGAGCAGATGGAGGGCGTGGAGGACACGATCCGGGAGGCCGTCGAGGCCAAGGTGAAGGAGAGGTCCGACCGCGACGCCCGGTCGATTGCCAGACTCGTCAAGAAGCACGAGGAGCTGGGCGACGACAGCGGGGACGAGGAGGCGACGGCCGTGCTGGAAAAGGAGAAGACGCGACTCGCCAAGCTTCGGGCCAACCTCACACCGGAAGGCATCAAGCAGCGGAGGGCGTTTTACGTCGCCAAGATCACTCCCCAGTTCCAGCGAGGCGGCGAGCGGTTTCACGAGGTGCGCCACCGGATTGGAGGCGCACTTCTTGTCGTCAGTAACACCGTCGACATCCTGGAAGCCATCCAGATGTTCCTCCACTCGCCCAGGATCCCAGCCGACAGCGACGAGCACGCGTTCCTCTCCGACGTTGGACCAAAAGGCGCGTTGGCATATGTCATGGGGGTGCCCCAGCCGGAGGATGCACCGGAGGTCCCCGACAGCTTCGGGTCCCTTGTCAAGAAGATTCGTGGCGCCAGTGCCGCCGCCTCCACAAGACGCCGCCTCGACGGCATCCTGGACATCTTCAGGAAGAGCGTCACTCCCCGTGTTAGGGCGGAGGAAGACCTCCCGGACATCGACCCCATTCTCGAAGACGTGGGGCGCGCGGCGAGCGCCCGGCCGACAACATGGGTCGCACAGAACAAGGCCGTCGACGACATGTATGGGTTTGGTGCGTTCCAGGCCCCACTCGGCATGGTGAAGCGCCTCGTGTCCGTGATGGGGGATCTGGACTTGGAGAGGAAGAAGATCGACGACACTCTGGGGAGGGCACACCACGCGATCCAGGGCGCACTGTCAGCGCTGCAACGCGCCGTCTCCGACACCACAAGCGCCGACATGGCGAAGCAGATGCGGGACACGGTGGTGCCTGGAGTCAACGGCGTTCTGGATGCTGTTCGTGGTGTCGGAACCCGCAGTGTCCAGGGCGCGTCAAAGGAAGTCGCCGAAGTCATTCGGTGGGCGGTGTGGCACACGCAGCCGTGCAAGGATGCGGCCAGTGCACTGGAGGACGCTCTGTGCTTCGCCCAGGACCTCCCGAAGAACACCGCTGCGTCATTGCAGGCAACCCGGTGGGATGCTCTGCGGTCTTTCGCACGTGGAGCGGCTGTCATGTCGGAGCGCGCCATCGCGTCCCCGTCCACCCCGTTCGTCGACAGGCGGGAAGAGGTGGAGACGGATGAAGCCATTGACTGTGTCAACGAGATCGTCGTCTTTGACGCGCTTGGGTACATGATGCTGTCGACGGAGGTCGACGAGTCTACCAGTATCAATGCCGACGTCGACAACTGGGGTGTGTTTGTGCCGTGGACGGACATTGACCTGGACAGGCTGGACGTCCTTGGTGTGGTCAGAGTCGACGACGACGACGACGACGACGACGACGACGACGACGATGGCGACGACGCGGGGAGGAGGAAGAAGGCGCGGGCGCTGAGGAAGAGCATCGAGGGCAATGCTGAAGCGGTGGCGTTGCCACATGTCCTGATGGAGAAGCAAGGGAACATCAAGGTGTCTGACGCAAACGCGCTGCGGGACGCGCTTCGGGGCGTGTCCGAGGACCTGGTGGGTGGGTTCGAGACGGCCGCAGACGCCGAGAAAGAGGTTCGTCTGCCGATGGGTGTCGTCCGGGGTCTGGTGAAGTCCATCCAGCGCGGGGACATGAAGGAGGTGGTGGGACACCTCCTGGCCACCGTCAACAGGTGGACGACGAGGGAGAAGAACGTCGCCTCTGGACGTCTGCGTGCCGCCGACAGTGTGTACCAGCTTCTCCTGGCGGTGCTCCGGTTTGTGCAGATTTCTGTGCGTGACTGGGTCCGGTTGCCGAGCGGGCGCGAGAGGGACGACTTTGTTGTGCGCGCCCTCTGTAGCGTCTACATGCTGGAGGGGAGCTTTGCGTCGGGGCTGGCGAATTTTGTGCGCGCCCACAGCGACAAGTGGAAGGACGTCACTGTGCCGGCCGGCACCCCGTCGGTGCTCGGAGACCTTGTTGCGGCGTGCCGGAGCATCGACAGGTCCACGACGTCCGAGCTCCAGGAGGACTTCAGTATCCAGGTGGCATACGGTGCGTTCAAGATGACCATTTCCAACAGCGTGTCGGGGGCGTGTGTGAGCAACACGAGGCGCCTCATGCGCGGCTTCCGGGAGAGGATTCGCTGGCACAGGCTGGTCGAGTTGGCGGGCCGGACCCTGCCAAGGGGTCTCCGGGGCAAGTGGTCGGAAAACCCGGAGCACGTGGCGGCGTCGCGCGCACGCGCCATCGCCGTGCTTCATGCCTCCATGTTCCCGAACGACAGAAGCCTGCCGCCCGTGTTCGCGATGCAGCGCCTCGTCTCGGCCGCCTCCATCCTCCCCATCGCCATGTGCTCGAGGTGGGTCACCGACATGACGGCGTGTGAGCTCAAGGCCGTCGAGGACGCGAAGAGCGACACCGGGTTTGATGACGACGTCTTCGGCGGCGGCGGCGGCGGCGGTGGCGGTGGCGACGACGACGAAAACGCAGAAGAGACCAAAGACACCGGCGATGGTCCCCGTACATCCGTGTTCAACGCGGACCTGCTCGACGCGGTGGTGGAGCTTGAGAACTCGGTTGCGTCGGGGTGGCTGGGACCCAACGTCCCGGGCGGACTTGCGGTTGAAAACCTGGCGCTGGCGCACCTCACCGGGTCCCGTGTCCAGGCCCACGGAATCTGTGTGTCGCCGGGTGGGTTTGTCCGGTTTGGTGACATTGTGGCCGCCATCCTGGCCGGTGGTACCGAAGGCTCTGGCGCCAAAGTCCCTGCGAAGCAGTTCGGTATTGACCTGAACGACGGGACTCTGTCCATCGAGTACTGGGACGTTGTGGAGACCACCGCCAGCATCG
>Ga0209504_1000817_pt1 | contig 25533 bp, 20 predicted proteins | sample COGITO_mtgs_1005_FD_184791 | JGI IMG/M metagenome (GOLD analysis project Ga0209504, IMG submission 184791) | Pelagic marine microbial communities from North Sea - COGITO_mtgs_100511 (SPAdes) (version 2) | ecosystem: Environmental > Aquatic > Marine > Epipelagic ...
GGCCGAACTCAACGGAAGGCCTCGCAAGTGCCTGGGCTTCAAATCACCAAGTAACCTCAAACACAAACTAGCAGCTTGAACCTATCGAACTACTCGAATGATTATTCCTTAGCTGTTGAAAACCGCGTTCTATAAACCGAACGCCATGCTTCTCTAAAAAGTGGGCTGTTTTTGGCAGGAAAGGTTCTCTCAGGATCTCTATCAGTGGGCGCGGAAGGCTTTTGTGATAGAATCCTAAAGTGAATAGGCGAATGAGTGATTGAATGAACCACACGGAGAACCTTTTAACCATAGTTTCGATTGTTTTACATACAGCCTGCTTCGAACAATGCCGAAAGGTTAGCAGGCTTTCTTCAGCGATCATCGAATACTTCTAAAAAGCGCTTGTTCTATTTTAAGAACTTCAGGGCAATCCCAGAAGAATTCTCGAGCCAGCTGCCTAAGATGACCTTCTGACAAAGCATCTCTATAAAGAGAATCGCTTTCAAATTCACGCCACCTTTCAAGAACATTCTGCTTCAGATAAGGCGCTTGATCGAGTCCAGAAAAACTGCTGCCACCCGCGAAATCGGGAACATAGTCCAACGCCTCAGAGCCATGGCTTTCGTTGAGACCTAAGTCGCTTGCCAGCTTACAGCGATAGTCTTTGCTCTGCACAAATTTGTTATAGTTGATAACGATTCGGTAATCTTCTGGTTGGCTGGCAGCCCCAAGAAGTGTCGAAAGAATTTTCGCTCGATTCTTTATCTCTCTTTCCGGATCGGTGCCTTGTTTATAATGTAGTTTTAGATTACTCGCGATACAGTTGTAAGGGTCTCGTATTATATAGATTTTTGTTCCTTTTATCTTCGATAGGAAACGCTTGTGAATGAGGTCCTTGCCAGTTTGATTCTCAAACGAATAGATGCAATGATAAGAGTTTTCTTGAAGCGATCTTTCTATGGATTTTTGACCACTTAATCCCTTTGAATGCTCAATAAGAGAGCCAGATTTGAATGTGAGATGATCCCAATTCATAAACGTATAACAAAACCCATTCCTTTCGATCCAACAGTGATTTAAGTGAAAGGTATTCTTCAATCCTCTACTGAGCCAGTCTAGGATTAGGTGTTGTCCAGACCTCATGACCGAATACGAAACAAAAGATCGCGTATGATTTCCTTTCGCCTGGGATAGGGGATCCCTGATAGGAAGTACAGATCTGATAGAGTTTTTGATACCTTTAATCATCGTCATTTAGAATCGTATTCGAGGTCGAGTATTCTTTTCTCATTTATGGAAAAAGGAAAAGAGCCGACGCTTTATTCGGCGGGGTAGTTTTATGTCGTCGGGTCGGTGGATTTTTGCCGACCGCGGGATCTCCTTGCTCAATATTTGGTTGAAGGCGCTTTGGTAAGCATTGGCCATGTTTTCGAGAGAAGCCATTTCTCTGGCTCGTTTTCGCGAAGCTTCAGAGAGCGCTGTCCATTGTTCCTGATTGTTCCAGATCGCTGCAATTCGCCGGGCCATCGTGGCTGGTTCAGCATGCCCAACCATGCATTGATCAAGGAGCCCCGTTAGGGCTTCTCGAACACCACTTTTAATTTTGTAAACACAAGGGACGCATCCAGCGGCCATCGATTCAAGTAGACTAATCGGCAGTCCTTCAAAGTCGGAGGTGAGTAGGGAAAAGTGGGATTCACTGAAAATTTGAGTGACGCGTTCATTAGAGACGCGACCGACCATCGAGACTCGGTCTGCGACGCCTGCATCTTGAAAACGTTTTTGCAACTCCTTTGCATCTTGACCATCGCCAGCTACGGTTAGTTCAGCGTCGATTCCGATATTGTTGAGTTCGCGAACAACTTTGGGCAAATCAAAGACTCGCTTTTGATACTGAATGAGGCGGTTGCAGTAAGCCAGTTTCAGGAGTCCAGATGCCGACCGACCTCCTTCTTCACTAGGAATTGGTATGCCGTAGGGAATCTTGAAAACCCGGTTTTTCAGGCTAGGGAATCTTTCGTTTAGTTGCTCAGCAATATAGTCACTGACGGCCACAAGACCATCGCAGTTTTCTCCAATTCTTTTGATTTCATCAAAATACCGCTCCTCATCGCTATGGACGACGGCGAGCACTCGAACTTTTGGAGAAAGCGTTCCAACTGCGCAACTCCGATGAAAGTCGAAGTTGGTAATGTAAATACAGGGAGCTTTAGATTCGAGATAGGCTTTTAGGGCCTTCCACTCTGAACGACGCTTCCTCGGTTGAGCTACTTCGAGGAAATCATAGGGTATTTCTTGTTGGTCTAACTCCGGTTGGTGGCAACGAGAAATACCGGTAAAGAGCACTTTCGAATTAAAGCGCTCTTCTCGCTCCAATGAGCGGATCAGATTTACCGTCCACGTGTTGACCCCTGAGAGATACCATTTTGCGTAGCTATGGAAAATTGGAATCTTCATCAAGCCGTGGTGAATTCTAAAATTTCTTGAATTAGCCTATCAGTTTCTTCGAAATCTTGATCGGCTCCCAAGCGCTCCATATTGAGCACCGCCCTTCCAAGCTTAGGTTCAGGCAAGGTAGGTCTTCCCATCGCAAAAGAGTATTTCAGCCCAAGCATACAAGAAAGATTCCAATAGCAAACATTCACGTATTCTGGAGCGAAGAGCTCTACGACCTTTGTTCCTGCGGGGCACCAAGTCAGATTGGTGAGACCCGCGCCATGGCTAGCGACGACCGCTTTGGCCTGAGAGAAGAGCTTTATTTGTTCAGCGAGACTGAGTCTTTCTAATTGTAACACCTCGAAACCATTTTGTTTGAGCTGATCTGTAATGAGTTGTTCGCTGATCAATCGCCTGCGGGAGGCACCAGCGCGACTCACGAAAATCTTTCGATGTGGAGATGCGTTAGTTTCTTTAGGCAAAAAGACTGCACGCAGCCATTCAAGAACCCATGGGTCGGGCGGGAGAAGACAACCCAGCGTAACGCAGGTGAGTTTATCCGCAGAGACAAGTGAGTCGATCTCAGTTTCTATGAGTTTTTTCCGATCGATCCCTATTCGAAGCAATGCGTCTAAGGCATAAGGCATTCGAAGCGAGTCGATTAGAATATAGTCGAAACCATCAAGTTCGATTCCTGCATTTTTTAGGATTTTTATTTTTGACATTGAATCGACGAAAAAATGCCAAATGTTAACGCTTGCAGCGGGAGCGCTTAGGACTAGGGCGGTGCCATTAAGCTTTTTCGGCTTTCTGATTCGCTTCCGAAACATGGTTGCCGGTAATCCACATTTTAGTGCCCAAAACGGAGCTTCCCAGTCTAAGGGCCGAAAGTCTTTGTCAAAAAGCACATGGTCGTGCCCGTGAAAGCTTCCTCCGGGGATTTCCATAATGAATGACTCTCGACTCCGATAAGAGGGTAGATAATCGAAAAATGTCGCGGGTAGGGCTTGATCAAGTAACGACTTTGGTAAGGTCGGGCTATTGGTGTATCCTTTTTCTGTCCAGATTCGAAAATTCCGAGACGATGAAATGTCAGGCGCCGGAAGGAACAGACCTGATCGTCGCCTTAGAAATGGAACTCGACTGTCGAATCGACGCAGCGGATGTGTCGAAACGGAGGAGTGGTCAAAAGGTCCCGGCTCAGGTTTACTTTGCCATTTCGGGTGGGATTGGATGTGCGCATGCCATTTTTGTGCCAAGCTAGCAGAGCCTAGACCCAAAAATGCCCTTGAAATGCCCATTTGAAATTTGGATGTTGGAAAAAGGTCTTTCAGTCGCATTAAGAACCGTCCATTAAGTTGATAATCTTATCGCATCTCTCAACCGTTGAGAGCCTATGAGCGACCACGAGCATAGTCACGCTGCCTTGGAGTGAATTAATCGCTTCGGTGACTTCGGCCTCGGTTTCATTATCGAGAGCTGAGGTGGCTTCGTCTAAAATCAGGAGGCTCGGGCGACGATAAAGTGCTCGGGCGATTGCGATGCGTTGGCGTTGACCACCGGAAAGGCGAATGCCTCGCTCCCCAACCATTGTATCGAACCCGTCATTGAGGTCATTCTCAATGAAATCGAGAATACGTGCGGCCGAGGCAACTTCTCTTAAGCGTTCAAGATCAATGGCGTCATCGGACAATCCAAGAGCAATGTTCGATGCAAGCGTATCGTCTATGAGAAAGACATCTTGCGGGACGTAGCCAATACCAGCTTGCCAGGCTCTCATGTCGCTTAAGTCGAGGTTCTTTCCGTCGACTAACAGTCGACCACCTGTGGGCTGGTGAAGACCTAGAATCGCATCGATCAATGTCGATTTTCCAGAACCTGTCGGCCCAATGATGCCAATTGAATTTCCCTTTTTAATGATCAGCGAAAATCGATCAAGGACTGGGTTTTTGGCTCCAGGATAGCCAAAAGACAAATCTTCAATCTGAATCTCGTGCGCCCACTTTAGTGGAGCTGGTTTTTTAGAAGAAACGCAAGTCGCTGCGTTTTCATTACTGGCAACTCCGTCCTTTTGAAATTCATCATAGACTTCCTCAAGCGCATGGCGTTGCGTGGCAATCTGTGAGATTTGTGCGTAGAGAATTTGCGCTGCAGGTAGCATGCGATATCCGGCAAGCCCAATGATGCCAAGAGTGGGGAGGATCGAAGCAAAGTCTTTACCAATACCGGCCTGGATAATGACGACGGCCACAATCCCACCAAATGCAATCGGTTCGAGAATGTATTTGGGTGCATGGTAGTAGATCGGGAGGCGAGTGTTGACAGTCGCTAGCGTTTTCGAGTGGGTGGCATATCGATCAAGGAAGGAGGCCTCGGCGTTTTGAACCTTAATCGGTTTGATCCCGCCAAGTAGCTGTTGAGCCTCCTTCATAACGCCCCGATAGGCATTTTTCTGCTCGCCAGACGCCTTGGAATATCTCGATTTGAGAAAACTAAAGACGCTCGCGTAATAGAGCGAAATTAGTAGAAATGCCGCACAGGCGATCAACGGATCCACAATGATTAGCGTTGCTGCGAGAAAGACTAAGGTGACTAACCTAGCAAAGCCCTCCAGTAGAGGGAAGAGTACGCCCATCGTCATACTCATGACGTCGGAATTTGCTTTTTTGAGAAGGATCCCCGTGTTACTGCGAAGAAAATAGCTCCATGGTTGCGAAACGATTTGCGAGAGTAATCGGACTCGCAACCAGTGAGCGAAGCCTTGACCGTAGCTGGCACGAACATAGTCACCGGCGAGGCTTACGGCATTGGCTGCGACTAGCATCGAGATGGAAAATATACCTGCTGTAATCAGCAGAGCGGCATCCGTCATCTTGGGCAAAAGACTTAAGAGTAGTTCGCCGTAATGCGAATTTCTAAATTGAGAAGGGTCGCTGGCAACTGCCAGGAACGGAAAGATTGAGGTAACGCCGACTACCTGAAACACACCCTGTAATAGAGTGATTGCCAAAACGAAAAGCGGCTTCTTTCGGCTGTAAGGCGCGGCCAAGGAATAAAGCTTGGTGGCGATGTCGGCAATGACAGTGAAATAGCGAGACATAGTCTATAGAGAGCCCGAATCCATGAGAAGAGATTCTGATGAACGACTGTGCAGGACTAAGCTTGGGATAGTCTGAGCCAATCTAAGTTTTCTTCAGCAAAATCGGCAATATTTTGGCAGACCTCAGTCAGACTCGTGACCGGAGCCCAGTCCCAAACTTCTTTAGCGAGGGTAGAATCGAGAATCATCCAGGGAATATCGAAGGGGCGATCCTGTGGATCGTGTTGAGGTTCAAAGTTCGTCTTGAAGCGGTCGTTGCACCAGTCGGTGAGTTCAGCAAGCGACATGGAGTTGGATGCACCGCCAGCGCAATTGATGATGGAAGGTTCCTGGTGCTTGCTTCCTGGTTCATTGTATTTGCTTGCGAATTGTTTCTCGATGAGGGGAAGTAGGTCTTTGGGGTGGAGGCAGTCGCGGACTTGGCGGCCCTTGCCGTCGAAACCGATGTATTTGAGGGGCTTGCCTTCGGCGAAGCTATGAATCCAGTAAGCGAAAATACCTTGCGCAGGGTGGCCGAATTGGCCCGCACCAGCCATGACCCCACACCGGTTGATCCAGACGGGGAAGTCGTAAGTGTAGCCGTATTCCAGTGCAAGTTGCTCAGAAGCAAGCTTGGTCGCACCATAGAGAGAGACGGGGGCTTGGGTCGAAAAGGTCTCTTTGAGACCGTTTTTGGTTATTTGTTGTTTGTTGTTTAGGTCGGGGGTGAAGCGGTTTTTGCCGTTCTGGCTGTCTACTTTTAAGGGCAGGTTGACCAAGGGTGGGATGGAATAGACGCGGCTGGTGGAGAGGAGTGTGAAGCCGGCCTGATGTTTGCGACAGTATTCGAGCAGGTTGATGGTGCCTTGGAGATTGTGTTCCACCAGTTGGCGGGAACTGGTCTTGCCATCGACACCTGCCAGTACGGAAGCATTGGCGGCGCAGTCGAGCACCCAGTCAACCTTTGGGAGGGTTTCCAGGTCAGTGGCGATTCGAATGTCTCCATGGATGACCTCAGCACCCATTTGCTTAAGCGGTGCGACGTTCAAATGGCTGCCGGGGCGGATTAGGTTGTCGATTCCCATGACTTGGTGGCCTGACTCGATGAGGCCTTTTGCCAGGGTGGAGCCGACGAAGCCGCAGATGCCTGTGATTAAAATTTTCAATTTTACGAAAGATGTAGTTTAATATCTCATAAGGCCCGACGGTGACAAGCAAGCCTTCTTAGGATTTAAGCGAACCCAATCAAAAATGTTGGCTAGGAAGTCACTCTATGAAATGACTGTAAAAAGGTCACAGTTCTTTACAAGATGTCGCGCGATGTGCTGCGAGGCATAATAATTAAAACGGACTATGATGAGCGACGTTCCGTCGCTTCGACAATTTGCCGCAAGATCTCCTCCAGAGAAATGGAGATGTCCCACTGGGGAAAGTGCCGTTTTATTTTTGAGAGGTCGGAGTAGTAGCACACGTGATCCCCGATCCGGTTTGATTCCTCGTAGTTAAAACGCTGCGCCTTCCCGCTGAATGCTTCGACCATCTTAAAAGCTTCCAAAATTGAGCACGCGTTATTTTTCCCGCCCCCGATATTGTAAACTTCGCCGCACCGTGGCGCTTCAATAAACGCATGTATAAAACGAGCGACATCGAGGCTATGAATATTGTCGCGGACCTGCTTGCCTTTGTAGCCGAAGATTTTGTATTCCCTGTTCTCTAGGTTGCACTGGACTAGGTAGCTGAGAAATCCATGTAACTGAACGCCGGAATGATTGGGTCCTGTTAAACAACCCCCACGTAGGGCACAGGTTGGCATCCCGAAATAGCGGCCGTATTCCTGAACCATGAGATCAGCTGCGAGCTTTGAGGCGCCGAAAAGCGAATGTTTGGACTGGTCAATCGTGAAGGTTTCAGGGATGCCATTGCTGAAATTCGGATCGTCGTAGTCCCATCGCGTCTTGAGTTCTTTCAGCCTAATTTGATTGGGGCGGTCCCCGTAGACTTTATTAGTCGAAAGGTGAACGAACGGAGCCTCGGGGCAGTTGCGGCGGGCAGCTTCCAGCAGATTCACCGTCCCGACTGCATTGGTGTCGAAATCTTCGAAAGGAATTTCTGCCGCTCGGTCGTGGCTCGGTTGCGCCGCGGTGTGAATAATCGCATCCGGTGAAATTTCGTGAAGCAGTTCAAGAATCGATGAGCGGTCGCGGATGTCGAACTCGTGATGGGTGAGCCTATTGCCAAGTGCTTGTGTGAGGCGATCCTGGTTCCAGCGTGTATCTCCCTGGGGTCCGAAAAACACGGCCCGTTGGTTGTTGTCCAGACCGTGAATATGCCACCCCTCTTGCGCGAAGTAAGTAGAGACTTCTGAGCCGATTAAACCTGATGAACCGGTGACAAGTAATTTTTTCATGCCAAAGAATTGGAAGCTGTCTGAGAAATACGTGGCGGGCTCGCTCGAGCTGGTAGCCCATGGGCTCAAGATGTCGCCGTCATGAAAACTGTTGAAAACATTTTCAAGTCGATCAATGGCCTCTCAATCATTTGCCGTCTTCCTGATCGTTGTAATAATCCTTATATTTTTGTCGGTAGCTATAGGCGTATTTATACCCGGATGCATAGCTTCCGTAATCGCTGCGTCCGGATGTAGGATTCGAGTTGATACCATTCAAGACAACCCCGGCGACCGGAGCGTTGCTTTGATTCAGCTGATTGATGGCTTGGCGGGCAGCTGCCCGAGCTACCTTTTTCTGACGGATGACGAAAACGCTGGCATCTACATAGTCAGCGAGAAGAGTGGCATCTGGGAAAACACCGACTGGTGGAGTGTCAAAAATTATTACGTCGTAGCGCTCCTTCAGGTGGGAAATTAACTGGTCGAGGTCATTACTTGTGAGTACCTCAGTCGGTGCTTTGGTTGATCCACCCGCAGGCAGGAGATCTAAGTTCTCGGTGATGTAGATCGGAGCGAGATCCTCGGAGGCCAGAGAACTGGCGGAATCGCCTTTTGATTGCTTTTCCTGACGCCCGCGGATCCATGACAGAAGCCCCTTGTGGTTGGAAGAGTCGAGGAACCTTGCGAGTGAGGGGCGTCTCAAATCAGTGTCAATAACGATGGTTTTCCGACCGTGGCGGGCAAATACCTCCCCTAAATTACCGACAACAAAGGATTTTCCTTCAGATGGAATCGTGCTTGTGACCACAAGCGAAAGCCTTTCCGGAAGCTCACCGTTGATAAGAAGAGTGGAGTAAATACTACGAAAACTTTCTACAACTTCTTCATTTTTTTCCAACGATTTTCGGGTCACGGAGTTATCTGATTTGAACTGTTTGACGTCCCCAAGGAGCTTGCTCTTGAGGACGAGCTCGACATCTGCGAAGGTTCGGACGCGGTTGTCGACGAGTTCCAGCCCGAGAGGGATCGCAATCAAGCAAAGGACTACCAGGAGACTGGCGGTGGTAACTGTTTTCTGCAAAGATGGTGTTAGTGGCCGTCCCGGCGGGTTTGCTTTATCCATAATGCGCAAGCTGGTATTATCCAGTTGAGTGGTGACCTGAGTTTCATTGAGTCGATCGATCAGGCGTTCATAAGTGCGGCGCTTTGAAATGACCTCTCGCTCGCGGACTGTATATTGAATGGAAAGTCGATCCAGTTCCCTTGCACGCTCTTCGGCTTCTGCGATGCGTTCCCGCAGAATCTCAATTTGTGCCAGGATTCCGATTCGGGTTTCGTCAATCGTCGCACGGCGCCGATCTGCGGCTGCATCTAACTGCCGCAGGGCGGCTTCTTGCCGATTGGCGTTGGCGACCATGTCGGGGTGTCGTTCGAGGTATTTACGTGACAATATATCCCGCTCTTGTTTGAGATTCTCCAACTCCGAGATTAACGCATCGATTGCGGGATTTTCGACCAGCGAGGGGATTCTGGAAAGAGCGTCCGGATTATTCTCGGCACCGTCGATTTGATCGAGTTGGGAGCGTAGGGCCACTAAACTGATTTGGTGCTGGTTTAAGGCTTCATTCAAACTCTGAAGTTCTTGAGAGACGACTTCCTGGTTTTCCTCAATCGACACCAGATTATTGTCTTGGCGGTAATCCTGAAGTCGTTGCTCACCTTCCTCAACTTCTCGTTGTGCAGTTTCAACTTGTTCTTCCAGAAATTGAATGGCGACTTCGCTGGAACCCGCGCGCAGACCGGTCAAGTGTCGGATATAGGTCTCGGCATAAAGGGTGGACAGCCAGGCGGCGACTTGGGGATTACGGTGACGACCGATAAAGATCAAAGTCTGAGAGTCGCTGCGACTGGAAATCGAAAAGGAGGTTCGAAGGATGGCGACTGGATTGGGTTTTCGGTCAGAATAATCCGGATTCAAGTAAGGGGCAACGAGCTGATCGACTTGTCCGGGATTCAGCTCTTTGGCGACAAGTTCGGCGAACTGTCGGCTCCGAAGGCGCTCAAAGTGGGTGTTGAGAGCCACCCGAAGATTGTTCGCACGCCGTTCATCGACGATATCTTCCATATTCGTCAATATCCGGTCACGGCTCATCTCGACCATGACGGATGTGCTGGCCTGATAAACAGGAGGCTTGCTCATCATCCAATAGGCAACTACCGCCGAAACCAGCAATCCCACCGCGAGTCCGGGAAGAAAGCGGTAACGGATGATGGAGATCACGTCTTTGATGGAATAAATATTGTCGTTGAAATCGGTCATTTTCATTGGAAACGGATAATCTACAGATCGGGGGTATCTATTTAGGCGTCGATTGCGAGACTCTCTTTTAGGCAAGCTACCGCCATTGGTCGGTCTTTGGAACCGAGCGAGAATTCTGGCCTATTTTCTGCCCTCTGATGGATTTCGACTGGAGACGACCGGTTGGCGTCGGTTGAAAACTGAAATGGAAATTGGTCAAATTAGATCAAAAAGTGTGATGGGTCATTTTGTTGGCGTTGTATGGAACCTGAAAACGTGACGGCTAGACCGCCTATCCTGTGTTCCCCATTCGTTTCGATGGCATCGATACGCCTCTCACATCACGATATTATTTGGGCCGACGGACTAGAAGTAACGACGGGGCACGTAGATGATATCTCCCGGGTAGACACGGAAGCGAGTCGTCGCAAATCCATCTTTCTCATCGGAGAGGACGTCGTCCATGTTAACTTCCATAATTCGTTCCCGACCGTCTGGGCGGTCTTTGCGCGTGACTCGAATGTTCGAGCGGCGGGCCAGATCAGTGAAGCCTCCAGCCATTGCGATGGCTGCCTCTATCTCGAGGTAGTTGGCTCCCATCGGAAGTTCCAGGGAACTGGGAGAGCCTATTTGCCCGAGCACTGTGATGCGCTTCGGCGAGAATTCATCAATGGCGAGAAACACCTGCGGTGAGCGAAGAAATCGATTTGAAACATAGAGTGCTTCCAATCTGGATTTTGCGGACTCAATCGAAAGACCTCCGATTTGAACTGTTCCAAGCAGTGGTACGGTAATTTCTCCCCGCGCCGTAAGGCGCTGGGAGGCCGAAAGGTCAGGTTCGTCGAAAACAGACAGGGATACTTTGTCGAAAGGCGCGAGAAGGTAATTCTCAAGCGTTGCTTCATTATTTTCAGAAGGCGGGCCCCCGTCAACCGGGTTTGGCGCCTGACCAAAGGCGGACAGTACGCTGATAAGCACCAGCACAATGAAGCGCCATGTCGTGCAAACTGAAAATAAAGAAATGCCGGACGCAGAGCACCCGGCATTCTTAATAAAACAGTTTCCGTTGACCAAGCGTGTTTGAATTCTAAATAACAAGGGGTTCAAGGTAATCGCCGTTCACGCTTTAAAAGAATACGGAAGCCGAGAGAGTTGCGGAAAAGGTCTCATAAGTGGCGGTCGCGACATTTGAATCGCGCTCACCATAGTTCACTTGTAGCCCGATTGTGCCCCAGTCAGTTAAGCTGTAGACAACTCCGGCAAAGACGGAGTAAGCCGAATCGTCACGATCGGCCCGACCCGGAGCCTCGAAATCACTCTCTTCAATGATAACTCCGATGTTTCCACTCAGGTCGCTGGTTAGCTCGTGATTCAGTGTCGCAGTGGCTTGAATGCTGTCACTTGAAAGATTTGTCACAGATGTGGAGAAATCATAGCTTGCGTTCAGATCCAATCTGGTTATTGAGCTAATTGTCCAGGAAGCAGCGAGTCCTACATAGGGACTTGTGCTGTCATCCAAGCCGGCCGCATCATAGCTGCGCTGCTGCAAACCAACTTCGGCGAGGCCGTCAATTACCGGCGTCAGTTGCCCGCTGACTCCCACAATGAACCCCACGTCCTCGGAGTCGTTGTTTACATTGGCAGCAGCAGCAAGAGTGGAGGTGAAGTTTTCGACGTCGGTTTGGCGGTAGCGCAGGCTCATATTGAACCGAAGTGCGCTGGAGTAGTCATAGAAAGCACCGGTGCGCGCCGACCAAACGGTGGTCTCTCCTAATTCAAACACAAGCTCGTCGGGAGTAGTGGTCTCGTGTTCGAATCCAGCACTGATGCCTGTAGCCGAGGAAATGTAATAGTCCATGCCTCCTGCAAAGGTAAGGGTATCTGTTTCGAGAATATTGCCGACTACGCCACTCGCTGACGACGATTGAGTGAAGTCGACCGATGCGTTCAAGCTCAATGGATTGCCGTCGTAGGCCCCCGCCAATTTGGTTGAAACGTCGCTCGAATCATTGGCTGAGAACTCGTCATACCTAGTGACGGATACGGCAGCGGATCCCTCCAGAGAGAAAAGCCCATTTTCCCTTGCAAAGCCCAACGTCGGAACGACCGAATAGACCACGTCGTCAGCCTCGGTGTTGTTCAGGAAAACATTGCTGGTAGACTCGATGGAAGTCTCTAACGAGCCGAAAAATCGAGTGGTATCGGCGGTTGTTTGAGCAAAAACGCTCGCGCTGCTGGAGGCGATGCCCAACACGATGGCAGAGGATAATAGTCGGCAGCGGTATGGCTTTGTTTGTAGTGGAGCTTTCATTGTCTAGATGGTGCGGTTGGTTAGGATGCGTTGCTTAGATTTAGAATCTAATTGTTTAATAGGCAGTTTTAGGAGGGAAAAACATTTTTGTCGCCGTTTGCAAGACAATAGAGGCATCTAGGAAAAGACTCCACTCCTCCAGGTATTGGAGATCGGATTGGGCTCGCTGCTCCACATCGCCGTCATTCTCGACCAATCCTCGAAATCCACGGACCTGTGCTAGGCCGGTAATGCCGGGTTTGACGAAAGTCCGGATGTGGTAGCCATGAAATACGGAGGCAAATCGTTCATCGTGTTCAGGTAGGTGGGGGCGCGGTCCTACGGCACTCATATCGCCGATCAAGACATTAATAAATTGGGGGACTTCGTCTACACTCAACTTTCTCATTAAGCGCCCGAATCTGAATACGCGATCATCACTGAATGTTGCCTGGCGACTTTCATCGGGGTTAGTTTTATGCATGGTGCGGAATTTGAGCATGCGGAAGATACGTCCATTCTGCCCCCGACGGTTTTGGGCGAAAAAGAGCGGGCCAGGGGACTGTAATCGATGAGCCAGCCACACCAGTGCCATGAGGGGAGGCAAAACAAAGAGGCAGACTCCGATGGCTAGGGATAGATCGAAGAATCGCTTGATTATACGGTTGGTGGGTGACTCCAGGGGTTCGGTTAGAAATCCAAGAAACTGCAGCCCCGCCTCGCTATGGACTACTGGGATGAAGCCGTAATGAGCTTGAAAATCCCATACATGGACCACTCGGATCCCCAGTGAATCGCCGAGAGTTTTGTGTTCGATCAGGTTCCCACTGGCTGCGGGGGCCCCGACAAACACAGCCGTTGCCGGGCGATGTTGGCGAAGGCTTGTCTCCAAATCTTCAAGTGCAGCCAGCTGTGGCAGTCCTTCGATCGCTTCGCCGTCGGGACCGTTGCCGATGTAGCCGATGACTTTCATGCCGAGTTCCTCGTGGTTTTGGAACCATTCCACGTGGCGTCTTACATTTTCCGTGTCACCCACTAGGACGGTGCGCAGCTTGCGGCTCCCAGAGAAAAACTGTCGGGTCAGCGGCGGCAGTAAATAGTGATTGACGAACAGAAAGACGAAAGGAAGGAGGGCAAAGAAAGAAAGCATGAATGCCCGAGAAATGTGCTTGTCTTTCGTCACGAATGTAAACGCCAGAACGGTGGCCGCGATGAAGCCTAATTGTCGCAGAGCGATTGCCGTGCTGCGCTCTCTTGGTTGGTAGGCGGGGGCGAGCGTCTGTGATTGGCTGCGGAGTAGGCGCTCTAGAATAATCGCTGAAAAAACCAGCCCTGAGTAGAGCGCATAGCGCCCAGGCTGCGGATAATGGGGGCCACTGTAATAGGTAAAAAAGAAGAGCAAATACCAGCCCCAGAATGCCAGGCAGCTGGAAGCGGCAAGAATCCACAGTTTGATCAGCCTAGTTCCTTCGATGCGGTTAACGATCATGATGAGTGATTTTTTTTGGCATCTTTATGCACTTCTATTACCTCTATACAAGTTATACCTGCAAAAGTTGCGGTGCTGCCTTCGGCCTCACACCGCTGCATTCCGTTGCTGGCGGTTGGCGTAGGCGAGGCCGGCAAGCCAACAGAAGCTCAGGGTGATGGCGGGGTTTCCGAAGGGGAAGTCGATGGCGGCGGTGAACAGAACGGCACCAAGGCCGATGCAGATCCAGCTTCCGAGGATTCCCAGACGGTGGCCACGTAGAACTTGGATCGCGGCGACGAGGGGTGGAAGGACTAGTAAAAATGACCCTAAGAGGCCGAATTCGACCAAGCACTGAAGGAAATCATTGTGGGTGAACTCAACCAATGGTGGGCTGGTGCCATCGCCCATGGAGCGAAGTTTTTCGCCGGCATAGATCAGCTGGATGTGGGCGTAGGAGCCGATGCCCCAGCCTGCGAGTGGGCGGTCGGCAAAAGCGCGCAGGGCATCTTCCCACAGGTAACCTCGGAGTTCGGGGTATTTCGAACTCTCCCCTTGTTCGTAGAGTAGCCACTGGCGCTCCGTGCGTTCAATCCCCTTTTGCAGAGATGGGGCGCTCAGGACGAAAAAGACTCCCCCACCAATCAGAGCGGCGCATAGGGTCAGCAGCGCAGGCCCCCACTGCTTTTTTTCGGTTAGCTTTTGCCGTCTGAAAAGACGAATGATGAGGGCCATGATGACTCCGCTCAGTGCCAGCATGCCCCCGCGTGCGTTGGCGAGTGGAATGGTCAGTGCAACCACGAAAACCAGGGAGGAAAATGAGACGGTTCGGTCGGGGAAATGACCCGCGTGCCTTTCACTCCTCCAGAATCTGCGGGCTAGGCCGATGCCCAAAGCGGTCATCAGGACGGCTTGCTCGGCCCAGTGGTTTTTGTAGAAAAAAGTGCCGAAGAAATAAGAGGTGTGGCTTTCAAAAATCCAAAGTATTTTGTCGGTTCCGGAAAGCCGCGCCAAAGCTCCGACGGCGGCAAGCAGGCTGAATCCGAGGAAAACGATCAGAGCGCTTCGAGCTGCGCGCTTCGAGTCGCGGGCGAAGTGCGCGGTCAGAAGGGTCCAGCAGAGAATTCCGGCCAGCAGAAGCAGGAATTTGGAGCCTCGGATGGCGTCGGCTGTAGTGGGCAGCAAGGGGTGGGACTGAAGGGGGTAGATGCCATCGTAGAGGTCGGGCCCGGCGGGGTAGAACGAGGGATTCTTAAAACCCCACCACTGGAGTGCGATCAAGCCACCCCAGCAGGTCAGTGTGATCAAGCTCAGGCGATGGTCGACGCGGCGAGCGCTGGGTGCGGCACCAGCCGGCGCGTTTCCCTCGCGTGGCTTCGCGTCCTTCCATGGCAATTTCCAAGGCATGTATTTCCAGTCGAGGCTGAGAAGCCACATCCCCCCGGCCAGGGCGAGTGCCAACCAGATGGCGCTGGTCACAAGTTGTAAGCTGGCGGGGGTCCGTCCGCCGAAAGCGTAAATGGCCAAGAGCACCAGCCAGGGCCCGGCGCCAAGAATGAAGCGGGGCAACATCTGCGGATCAATTTTTGGAGGCATGGACGCTGAGTGATTTGGAGGCGAGGTGAGGGCCCATTTGTTTTGCCAGACCCTCTCTAGCGGACTTTGGAGACGGAGCCGCGCTCGATATGAAACACATGATCTGCGATTTCGAGGTTTTCCTGGCGGTGGGAAATGATGACAATGGTGAGCTCGCCGTGGAGTTGTTCGATAGATTCCTGTACCTTGAACTCAGTGGCGCGGTCGAGTTGGTTGGTGGCTTCGTCGAGGAAGATGACCTGTGGCCTGCGCATCAGCGCTCGGGCCAGAGTGAGGCGCTGTCGCTCGCCTCCGGAGAGGCGGGTGCCACGGTCTCCGACCTGCGTATCGAGTCCATCTTTCAATTTGCGGACAAAATGCGCCGCATTGGCTGCGGCAAGGCAACGCCAGATCTCGGCTTCAGAGGCTTCCGGTGCAAAGTAAAGCAGGTTGTCGCGGATGCTCTCATTGAAGAGAAAAGGTTCCTGCGGGATGTAGGCGATTGAGCGACGCCATGACCCGCGCATGGCTCCCTCTAGGGGCTTGTCGTCGATCAGGATTTCGCCTATTTCAGGTTTGAGTAGTCCGAGCAGCAGGTCCATCAGGGTGGTCTTTCCAGCGCCGGAGGGGCCCTGGATAGCTGTTGTTTGACGAGCTGGGATGTGGAGGTTGACACTTTTTAAGGTCGTTCGCTCGGTTGGGTTGTAGGCAAAAGAAACATTCTTGAGCTCGATGCCTTCACGCAGACGGATGGGATCCTGGACAGGAGCGGATTCCTTGTGGGCCTCAAGTTCGGTGAGAAAGCTCTGGTAGGCATCAAATGAAGGAAGGTTGACGATGATTTTCCGACTCGCGCTGATCATGCCTTGGACGCCCCCGTTGATTTTCGAGAGAATGATAAAAAAAAGTCCGAGCAGCAGGCCATCACCTTGCAAATAGGGGAGCGCCAGGACGATGAAGACGGCCACGAACGTGCTCAGCAAGATTCCCTTGATGAGGTTTTGCACTGCGGTCTGCTGATGCTGGGCGACGATGAGGCGGCTACTCTCCGCGGATTGGTCCTTGAACTTGTTCAGGTGGGCCTCCTCGCTGCCATAGGCCTTGACCAGCTTGAGGCCGGACAAGCTCTCCATCATCTGGCCGAAGATTTCCCTCGCGTTGTTGCGGTTGTCTTCGGCATTGCGATGCATCTGTTTAGTGAAAACGATCTGAAGGGCCACACCGATGCTCGCCGCGCCGAGAGCGACCAGCGTGAGTTTCCAGGAAATCATCGCTGCGAAAATGCTGATGATGCTCGCTGCAACCAATGATTTGAGAAGGTCGACGATGAGGCGCCCGGAAAGCTGCACTTTGCCGAGGTCCGCCAAGTAGGTATGGCTGAGGCGCCCGCGGTCTTTGATGGCCAGAAAATTCCATTCCGCGCGAAGCAGTTTCCCGTAGAGCGAGGACCGGATGTGCATATGGAAGTTCTGCTGCAGGCTCACGGTCAGCAAGCCCTGAAAGTAACTGATGACTGCATTGAAGCTGGTGATGAGGAGGTAGAGGCCAACGATGACATAGAGGCTGGACGCCAGCCCGGAAGCATGGGCCAACTCTGAAATGTCCCGCAGGAGTCCTTCCGGTGGCGTCCATTTAATGAAACCCGCGATGCTGAGGAGCGGGAGGATGGAAACCAGCCCGATGTTTTTGGTGAACAGTTTGACCAGCTCCAAGGATTGGAGGGCGTAGAATTTACCTCCGGAAAATTTAAGGTAGTAGGCAGTAAAGGCGGCAAATTGGCCAAACCGCCCAGATTTGTACGGAGTGTTCATTGCAGACCATGGCACCCCAGATTGCCTCGCCGGTAGAGGCTTAAGTAGTGAACTGTTCGCCCTGTGTCGCAACCGCTCTGGAAGAAATCGGCGGAGAGTCGAAAGTAGTTGACGATCAATTCGCCTTTCTGCCGCACATGGAGATTTGGTGGAAGATCCGCTAGAAATCGATCCACAGCGCTGGGGCCGAGTTGCAGATAGCTGAGTTTATTTTCGATGTATTGTTTCAGCGCGTTCTCAGGACTTCTCCCGCAGCCGGAAATGAGCGCACCAAAGAGCGCTCCGAGCGGAGCGAGGGAGGTCGCTTTGATGAAGCTTCGGCGATGCATAAGAGAGTGAATTTGCTTTCCTGGCGCTGGTTCGGCAAGTCTGATTTCTGGGCCGATCTTTGTTTCGGGCCCATTCACGGGGCCAGCCGGCTCCTGTCTCTTAAATTTCAGAATGGTGACGTCTTGTTTTCCAAGTCACTGTGCAGGCGTTTGAAGCTCGCGTTTACGTAGGGGGAAACCTCGCCAAAGGACACACTCGGTTGGTCCGGATGCTCAGGGTCGAAGGTAACTTGGTTTTCTGTGCAACTGAGATCCTCGAAATCACAGGTCAGAAGTATTCTTTTTCGCCATTTGCCCTCTTCGTGTCGGATCGACTGCGGGCCGACGACGTTGGTGTTTTGAATTAAAACCGCTGAGCGCTCTCGGCGGTGTGGCCCATCGTAAAGTATGTAGGCGACCGATTAGATGCTGCTCGATGCCTGGAAAGAATCCAGCTTTGTTAGGTCGATGGACACAGATGTGTAGGGCTGTTTGTAGAGAAACTTGCCCAATTTGGGGTGCCGGATCGTTCAAGAATGAAGGGGTTCATGATCGCCCCGGCCCGGTCATAATATGGTGACAGATCTTCGTAGCTAATGGGCCAGTCGGTGCCCACTCCGTAAAGAGTTTTCATCTTGAAGTCCGAGGGGAGAAAACGGTGGGTATTGGCCCACCAGCAATTCGAACCGCCGCCGAAGGTTTTTGAAGATGTTCTCAATGCAGTTGCCAGGGCCCTCAGAATTAAGTCCAGCTTGAGTGATAGGATTTTCCAGCTAAGAAATGAAAATCCGCATGAAAAAGACAAGACGAACCACCGAGCAGATCATCCGCATTCTTCGCGACAGTGAAGGCCTGAGTGTAGATGAGGCCTGCCGCAAACACGAGATCAGTGTGCCCACCTACCATCGCTGGAAGGCGAAGTATGGTGGCATGGGCATCAAAGAGGCTCAACGGCTTAGAGATCTTGAAAAGGAGAACACGGAGCTGAAGAAGCTACTGGCCGACCAGATGCTCAAATCAAAGGCACTGGAGATCGCATTGGAAAAAAACCTCTGAGCCTAGAACGTAGGCGCCGCATGGCCATTAAAGTCCAAGAGACGCTGTTATGTTCCGGGCGATCGGTCTGCCGCTGGTTAGGTTTAAACCGCAGCACACTGCGTTACACGCCCAAGCCGGTGCCGGACAAGACGAAGCTGTTGGAAGCAGAGATTGTGAAGATGTCCAAACGTTATCCTTGCTTTGGCTACCGCAAGATCACGCGCAAGCTGGTCGAGGAAGGCTGGCCCGTGGGCAAGAAGCTGGTGCAGCGGGTACGCTGTGAGGAAGGGCTACAAGTGCCAGCTCCCAAACCCCGCAAGCGCCGACAGGGCTTGTCTACAGGGCTCCCGCAGCAGGCGCAGCACCGCAATCACGTCTGGGCTTGGGACTTCGTCAGCGACTACACAGTGCGTGGCGGCAAGCTCCGCGTCTTCAACTTGATCGATGAGTTTACCAAGGAATGCCACTGCATCCACTCGGATCGGGCGATCAAGGCGACTGATGTGCTGACGGTTTTGCAAGAGGCCATCGAAGAACATGGAGCACCTGAATACATCCGCAGTGACAATGGCCCGGAGTTCATCGCTACAGCGATCCAGGAATGGCTTCAGGGAAATGGCATTAAAACAATCTACATCGACCCTGGCTGTCCCTGGCAGAACGGCTATGTGGAAAGCTTCAACGACAAGTTCCGCGGTGAATGCCTAAACCGTGAGCTAATTTACACGCTCAGTGAATCCAGGGTCATCTTCGCCGACTACCAGCACCTGCATAACTATGAAAGGCCCCATCGCTCTCTGGGCTTGCTCACGCCCAAAGCATATGCCAAACAACTCACCAGCCTATCTCACCAGCCTATCTCACCAGCCTATCTCACCAGCCTATCTGGCTCCGGTCGGGCTACGCCCTCCCTCTGCCAGATAGGCGACCAACCGCAACCACTAGAAACCACCAATAATCAACCGCTTGGAAACCTATCACTATAAGTGGGCCGAAAAGGTGGGCTCAGTTCCTCCTTAACCCGCTAAATGTAGACTTACTCTACACGAAAATCCACTGTTTTGGACAGCAGTGTTGCTTTTAAGCAACTGGTAGATGCGTTTGAGCGGCAATCGATCTTCACAAAATTGCTCCCGAGTAGGAATTGTCCGTTTCGCCACCTTGTTTCGGATCGGCTCAAAATCCGCAGCCTTCATTTCTAATTGCTGCATCGAATCCAGCCAAAGCTTACCTTGCGGGTAGCCAGGCACGACAACTGGAAGCCCATCGACCAACTGAATGGCGCAGACATCATCAGTGATCAAACGGCACCCCCTTTTCAGGAAGGCAGCCGCTGTGGTCGATTTACCGATACCGGAATTTCCCATAAAGGCGATCGCCGCACCCTCGTGTTCCACTGCGCTCGCATGGATCGGGAAGAGCCCGCGCTGCTGTAAAATCGCGCCAAAAACCGAGCCGAGCAAAAACACCCGGAGATCAGCGCCGGTGGCCTCAGCATCGGCTTGATACACAATCTTCGATCCACCCAGCGCCAAAAAACGCCCGACACCTTCGAGAAAAAACAAAAACTCCCCTGGGGCAGTCTCAAAGCAAGCGCCTTGCCGTTTGCCCTCTGCCAACATAGCGGGCACATCACCCGCAGTAATCGTCACGTCGACCGCATCGGTCGCTGTGCTTTCAATCAGTTCAGGGATTTCCAACTCTGATTCAAAAATCAGACCAAAGGCTTTGTAGAGGTGGGTGGCTTGCATTGATTCGTTCTATCCGTGACTTTTTACCTTCAACGCTCCGAAAGAGCGACCAAAAATTGAGTAAGTAAATAGAGTGACACAAACGACGACTTCTCACGTCGCTTCTCGGGTTCCTCGCTCGACAAGTCGATCCCCTGGCTAAAGGCGCGCAACGCTTTCGGATCAAGATAATGCTGCACGATCGACGTATCAGCCGCACTATCGATGCGAGCAATCATTTCATCCAAGTCCTGCTTTAGCATCGTTTCAACCGCCGGCAAACTCGGGCCCGCTTTATCAGGGCGCGTTCGAATCGAATCCGGCAACACGCCTTTTAGCGCCTCCCGGAAAGGGTAACGGTCCACCCCTCGACGCACCGCCAAGCGACCCGGCATGCCCAAGGTCAGGCTGAGCACTCGCTGATCCAGCAAGGGATAGCGGTATTCAAAACCAAAGGCCTCGGCCATTGGCACCTGATCGGCGATAACTGGCCGTAGATTCTGAGCGACCAAGGCCTGCGCCTGCCAGGACCGTAAATCAAAGGGCTCAGGCAGCGCTCGCTCATTACGTAACGCGCGGAAGACAGACTGCTGCTCCGAGGAAAGTAGGCCACAAATCGAGTCATGGCCTGAGCGCCACATTTCAGCGTTACCCGGCCCGGTCGCAAACTTACGGCGCCCACCCAGACGCTCCGCAACGTAGCGCATTAGATATTTAGTTTTGGGCACCACCCCGGACGGATTCTTCGAGTAGAAAATTTCCCTCACCAAATCGCGTGTGTGTCGATTCTCATAACAATGCCTCAAAAACAATGGGCCTCGATGAGAAACGAATTCATCCCCACCAAAACCTGAAAGCATGGTCGACAGCTGCTGAGACTTGGCTAGCCCGTAGGCTGAGACTGAATGCCGAGCAATCACCGTCTTCATCGGGCAGCCATGGATCGCAAGTCCTGCATCGACCTCGTCAATTAGGCTGCGCCCCTCCTCAGTAATACGATGCTCCTCCAGTGTATTCGGGTAGCGCTCATAAATATCTGCGAGATAGGGGAAAGTCAACTGATAGCTCTCACTCGACGGATCCTGGTGCTCGAGGCTGGAATTGACAAAAACATGGCCTTTCCCACCTGCGGTTTGAAATTGCTCACCGGCCAAACAGGCGATGGCCGAGGAATCCAGCCCCCCGCTCAGCTCGATACCGGTGCCGGCTCCCGCTGCCAAACGAACCTTGACCGCCCGCTGGAGTTCAGCGCGCAGTGCATCGAAGTAGTCCCCCTCATCAGCATAGCACACCGGCTCGATGGGGAGCGGGCTCCAGTAGCGCGCATAAGTGACTTGGCCACGAGCCAATCTTAATGTGTGCGCCGGTGGCAGAATATCGATCTTGGCATACCAAGTCTCCTGAGCACGGTAGCCTGAGGCGAGCAATCCGGCGAGCGCGACGGAATCAAGGGAGCGATCGACGAAAGGTAGCTTAAGGATAGATCGCAACTGAGAGCAAAACACGAAGTAACGGCCGAAATCATAGACGTAGATTTGCTTGATCCCGACTGGATCGACCGCACAAAGCAGCTCACTGCGCTCTGGATTCCAAATCGCGAAGGTAAAGTCCCCCTCCAAATGCTGTACGCAGTCGTTACCAAACTTCTGGTAGAGTGCCGTAATTAAATCGACATCCCCCGCATCCTCAGCCGGTGCCGCGCTGCCCAGGCGCGCCAAAATGTCCGCCCTATTATCCAGCCGCCCCTCGGCAATGACCACGAGCGGCATACCACTAGTGGTGGTGAGCTCACGATAGGCCCCGAGCGGCGAAACCGCAAAAAAACCACTACCGGAATAGCCGCTCGCCACACAAACATCGGACGCCCACTTGGGATGCTCAGTCAACGCCGCCTCGAAGGCAGAATCGATTCGACCACCCTCTCGATCAATCACTCCAAATATCATCTTAACTCGCTTTCGCTTGCTTCCATAGTCGAGACTCATTTGACTGTTATGTCTCTCGACGACGCAACAAAAATGAGCCGGCAGATGCGCTTAAACCAAATGAAAGAATTAATACGATGAAAGCAGACTACGATCTCATCATCGCCGGCACAGGGTTTGCGTCCTCTTTTTTTCTACTGCAATACTTGAAAAGCGCAAAGCGTGATGCCCGAGTGCTGGTTCTGGAACGGGGCGAAGACCATTCACACGCATGGCAGCTGAAGCATCAAAAAAACTCGGCGACGCCCTCAAGAAGCACCTATACCAGCGCAGGGAAGCCCGTCTCTTTTCAGTATAATATCGGCTTCGGGGGCGGCTCCAACTGCTGGTGGGCCAACACCCACCGCATGCTGCCGAACGATTTCAGGATGAAGACTCAATATGGCGTCGCTGAGGATTGGCCGATCTCCTATACCGACCTCGCTCCCTACTATGATCAAGCGATGGAGATCATGAGCCTATCCGGCCCCGATGATATGGCGATCTACCCGGACAAGGTGCAATTTCCACAAGGCCCGCACGATTTTTCAGATCCGGACAGGCTCGTCAAAAATCACTACCCGGATCTCTACTTTCACGCGCCCTCCGCCCGTGCAAGTCAGGCCACAAAACACCGCTCCAGCTGTTGTAATTCCGGCTCGTGTAATCTCTGCCCGGTCAACGCCAAGTTTTCAGTCCTCAATGAGTTGTCGCATATCTATAAAGACCCCCGAGTCACACTCAAACTGAACGCGCGCATTGAGCGGGTAGGATCGAACGCAGACCTTATTGACCGCGTGGAATACGCCGACGGCACCGGTCGCCACAGCGTGCGCGGCGAGCTCGTGGCACTGGGCTGCAACGCGATCATGAACGCCTTCATACTACTCCGCTCGGGCATGACTCACCCGGTATTGGGGCGCTATCTTTCAAAGCAGCCCTATATCACGGCGACGATTGATCTGGCCGGCCTGGATTCCTTTCAAGCCTCCAGCAGTATCTCAGCAATTGGCTACATGCTCTACGACGGCGCACATCGCACGCACCAGTCAGCCTGCATGATCCAGAATAACAACGTCATCTCCCCAAGCTCCATCCGCCACGAAGAGGGCAAGTGGCGGCAGCGCATCGTGCTCACCTGCGATGTGGAAGACCTACCCAACGTAAACAACCAAGTCAGGGTAGGAACGAACGACCCCACCCTGCCGGAAATCGTCTATGGTGACGTTTCAGACTATGTGACTCGGCGAGTCCGTGGCCTCGAGGACACGTTGCGGGATGTTTTTGCCTGCTTGCCGATTGAGCGCATTCAAATGGCGGATCGAGTGCTGAGCTACCCGAACAGTATCTTAGGCTCCACTCGTATGGGGCTCGATGCAAAGGACAGCCTCATCGATCGCCACTTAGTGCACCATCGTTATCGCAACTTGGTGCTATTGGGCGGCGGGGCCTTTCCCTCCGTATCCCCCAGCCATCCGACCTGGACGGTCTCCGCGCTGTCCCTGTGGTCGGCGGCACATCTCTTTAACTAAATGATCACCATGCAACGTCGACGCATCCTTCAAGCAGCACTTATCAGTCCCCTCATCGGTATGTTCATGGGCTGTCGCCGCAATGCGAATCAAGCCCTTAAAGATTACATCCGGAGCCAACTCAGTTACATTAAAATTGATCCGCGCGCACTCGATCAATTCATCAAAGCGCTTCCAAAAAATCCGCGAGTTCGCCAGCAGAACGAACACATCGTCAACTGGTTCCTACTCTCGACCGATTTCTTCTTGAGGCCCGACGATTCGAATCGAGCGATACAATTCGTTCAGTTATACCGACGAGGAGCCTATGGATGCGCACAAACCAGTTTGCGCTTCAGAGAATAGGCGAGTGCTCCGGAAATACCTAATGACGACTCAAAGTTGCCATGAATCGAGTCATGACTCTTACCCTTTTGCTTGGCAGACTTACCTTGGAGAATTCAAAGGGGCGAACCTAGAGTAGAAGCCCCATAGAGTTAAGAGCCAGTAGGACTAGTATTATTACCTGTAAAGGTTTCCACTTCAGCGGATGGATTCACTTTAGCCAGACCCATTGCCGTTGATTGTACAGCAAGCGCTACAATCTTTGGCTGACACCACGCTTTTTTAGAGGAGGACTGGAAGTTTACTTGGTTGGAGTTCATTTTATTTAGTAGGCCGGAGGTAGTGCAAAAAATTGTCTGTAAATTCAGTCGAGCCTAGGCGAGACGCCGGTTCCTTCCCTGCGGGGGATGGAGCGTAGCGGAATCCCCCGCAGGGATGGAAGCCGTTATGCGACAAAGGGATTGAAGGCGTCTGACCAAAGCCGGAAGCTGAGGGTGCTAAATCCAAACAAAGCACCAACAATGACCAGACACCACGAACACACTACGCCTACCGAAGATCCAATCAATGTTCTTCTTGAACACGGACTCTCGGACGGGCTGCCCCAGATCGCCGAGATGATCGTCAACGCCGCCATGCTCATTGAGCGCAGCGCCCACCTCAAAGCAGCTCTGTATGAACGCAGCGAAAACCGCAACGGCTACGCCAACGGATTGAAAGACCGCACCTTCCACAGCTCAGTGGGTCCGCTCGCCCTGCGTGTGCCTCAGACCCGCGGCAGCGACAAGCCTTACCAGCCGTCCATGCTCGAGAGTGGTTCACGCTCGGATCGGTCACTCAAAGTCGCCATTGCCGAGATGTATCTGCAAGGCGTCTCGACCAGGCGTGTGACCAAAGTCATGGAAAAGATGTGCGGCCTCTCGGTCAGTTCGACTCAAGTCTCTAATTTGACAGCCGAACTGGACGAGACCTTCGAGCTTTGGCGTAACCGGGAACTGCCCGAAATCGCGCACATGATAATCGATGCCACTTACATCAAGGTCCGCATCGCTGGCTGCGTCCGTGATGGCGCGGTGTTCACTGCCATCGGGGTGCGCCGCGAGGACGGAAAACGTATGGTGCTGGGAGTCTCCGCAGCCCTCTCCGAAGCCGAGGTGCATTGGCGTGAGTTCCTGGTCTCGCTCAAAGAACGCGGAATCGGCATCCCAGACTCAATTACTTCCGACGCGCACGAGGGCATCCGCGCCGCTCTCAGGGCCGTCTTCAATGCCACGCCTTGGCAACGATGCCAGTTCCATCTCCAGCAAA
>Ga0209504_1000819_pt1 | contig 25528 bp, 19 predicted proteins | sample COGITO_mtgs_1005_FD_184791 | JGI IMG/M metagenome (GOLD analysis project Ga0209504, IMG submission 184791) | Pelagic marine microbial communities from North Sea - COGITO_mtgs_100511 (SPAdes) (version 2) | ecosystem: Environmental > Aquatic > Marine > Epipelagic ...
AGAGACTTGCCAGAGAGGGTAGAAAGGGGCTTTGCAAAACAACCCTTCTATTTATCGGAAGTTTTGCGCGAGACTATAGCCAGTTAAGGTCAAAAGCCAGCTTGTCTCAACCCGCATGCCAAAGCCCATTCACTATCCGCGCACCCTGACCGACTGGCTCAAGCAGCTGGACAGCCAGCTATTGCCTGCCTCCAGTGACAGCCAACAAAAACTGCGGCACGCCTTGGCGGACAGCAATCGCTCGATGCGCGAACTGGCAGATTTGATGCAGGGCTGCCCAGCATTGGCGCTCAGCGTGCTGCGCGAGGCCAATCGCACAAGCAGCGGGCTCAACGAGCAAACTGAAAGCCTCGAGGCTGCCATCAGCCGCCTCGGCATCAAACGCACCGAAGAGCTGCTCAACCGCCTGCCGGCGATGCCCGAGCAAGAACTGCCCAGAGCGCTCCGGCAAATCCAGTTAATCAGCCAGCATGCCAGCCAGCAGGCCAATGGTTTGTTTGCCGGGCGGCTCGCGCGGCTGTGGCAGGAAGTGCATTGGGGCAGCCTGCTGTTTCTGGCGCCTATCTGGACGTTGCTCGCCGCCCACCCGAAACTGTTTGAGGTCTGGGAGCAGCGAGTACTGGTCAAGGGCGAAGCCGCTACCAAGGTCGAACAGGAACTGCTGGGGGTACCGCTGCTGAAACTGTGCCTGGCGCTGAGCGAGCAATGGCACTTGCCCGAATGGGTTACTCAGGGCTACAGATTGCTGGTCAGCGACCGCCGCCTGTTGGTCAAGGCGCTGCATATCGCACGTGACAATGAACATCCACTGCACCAGCAACAAATCCTTGATGCCGACAGCAACCTGCGCCGCTGGCTAACTCAACCAGCCAACAGCATTCTGCTGGCTAACGGCCTGGCGATTTCAGCGCACTATGCGTGGAACAGCCCGCACAGCCTGCGCTGGCAACGTCTGGCAGGCTTATTCCTGCAACTGCCGCTCGATAACGTGCAGCAGTTGCTGCACCAGAACGCCGTCAGCAGCGTCCGCCAACTGCCCACCACAGACCTCTGGCACCCAGCCAAAGCCTTGCTGTGGCCATGGCAGGCCCGGCACCTGCAAGCCACTATTGAGCCCCCAAAAGCCGCCGTCGTGAGCGAATGGCGACAACAATGCGGGCAACTACTCGCACAACCCAGCGCATTTACCAACGTGCTGCAACTCACCGCCTGCGCCAATCAAGCACTGCAGGCCGGCGGCATGCAGCGCGTGCTGATCCTACTGGCAGATCGCAACCACACCCGCCTGATTGCCCAGCAACAAAGCGGCCTGGACAAAGCGGCAGCCAGCCTCAGCCTTGACCCACAACACAGCCAAGTGCTGCGCCGCCTGCTCAGCGCACCTGCACAGCTAAAACTAAGCCCGGCCAATATGGCGCAGTTCTCGGCAATGCTGCCCGGTGCCCTGAAAAGCCTGTTCCCCAGCGAGCACCTGCTAATCCGCTCAATCGCCAGCAACAACCGCGTGGTCATGCTGGTGTTCGCCGACCAAAACGGTCAGGCGTTAAGCGATGCCAGCGTGCAAGGCTTTGGCAAAACCGTGCAATGCATTGAGCGAGCCCTGACCAGCTTTGCCAACCGCGGGCGCTAGGCTTTCCGCTACAATCCGTCCTTTTCCTATCAAAAGAGGCCCGGCATGACCGCCTTCGCTGAGTTGCCCTTGCTGATTGAACCCGCCCAACTGGCCAGCCGCTTGAATGCTCCCGAGCTGATCCTGATTGACCTAACCAGTAGCGCCCGCTACGCCGCCGGCCACATCCCAGGCGCGTATTTTGTCGACCCCAAACGCACTCAGTTAGGGCAGCCGCCAGCATCTGGCCTGCTACCTGAGCATGCACAGCTTGAACAATTGTTCGGCGAGCTCGGGCATAACCCTGACGCAGTTTATGTGGTGTATGACGATGAAGGCGGCGGCTGGGCTGGGCGTTTTATCTGGCTGCTGGATGTGATCGGCCACTCACGCTATCACTATCTAAACGGAGGCCTACCGGCCTGGTTGGCAGAGGATCGCGACCTCAGCACAGCAGTTCCCGTCACACACACAGAGTCCGCCACCTTAATCTTGCAGTCGGCACCAACAGCCACCCGTGAATACCTGCAAAGCCGTCTCGGCGCTGCCGATCTGGCTATTTGGGATGCCCGCGCGCCCAGCGAATACAACGGCGAGAAAGCCTTGGCGCAGAAGGCCGGACATATCCCTGGCGCCATCAATTTCGAATGGACCGCCGGCATGGACCCATCACGCGCGTTGCGTATTCGCGATGACCTCCAAACACAGCTCAATGACCTCGGCATCACTGCCGACAAAGAAATCATCACCCACTGCCAAACCCACCACCGCTCCGGCTTCACTTACCTGGCCGCCAAAGTCCTCGGTTATCCACGGGTAAAAGCCTACGCCGGCTCCTGGGGCGAGTGGGGCAACCACCCAGACACCCCGGTCGAGCGCTGAGCATCCGCCTGATCGCCTGCCACTGTTAAGGAACGTACATGAAAGATCGCCTGTTTATCCTCAGCCAGTACCTGCTACCGCATCACCTGCTCTCGCGCCTGATCGGCTGCGCCGCCGAATGCCGCGTGGGCTGGTTCAAAAACCGCCTGATTGGTTGGTTTGCTCAGCAGTACCAGGTCAACATGAGCGAAGCCCAGGTCGAAGACCTGACGGCATTCGCCCACTTCAATGACTTCTTCACCCGAGCGTTGAAAGACGGTGCACGTCCGCTCGACACCGCGCCCGGTTCCGTACTTTCACCCGCCGACGGCGCGGTCAGCCAGCTTGGAAAAATCGAGCAAGGCCGGATTTTCCAAGCCAAAGGCCACAGCTTCAGCGTGATCGAACTACTGGGCGGCGATAGCCAGCGCGCAGCGCCATTTATGGGTGGGGACTTCGCCACCGTCTACCTCTCACCTAAAGACTATCACCGCGTGCATATGCCCCTGACCGGCACGCTGAAAGAAATGGTGTATGTGCCCGGCCGATTGTTCTCAGTTAACCAGACCACTGCGGAGAATGTGCCTGAGCTGTTTGCCCGCAACGAGCGCGTGGTCTGCCTGTTTGACACCGAACGCGGCCCTATGGCTGTAGTGCTGGTCGGCGCGATGATCGTGGCATCGATTGAGACTGTATGGGCGGGCCTGATTACCCCTCCCAAGCGCGCCTTAAAAACATTCCGTTACGACGAAGCGGCGCGTGCACCAATAGTGCTGGAGAAAGGCGCAGAACTCGGGCGCTTCAAGCTGGGCTCCACAGCTGTCGTGTTATTTGGCCCAGAGCAGGTCCAGTGGACCGAAGAGTTGGCCGCCAATAGCCCAGTAAAAATGGGCCAGCGTCTCGGCTTACCACGCAGCTAGCGATTCCACTTCGGTGCTGTCAACCCACATGGACAGCACCGAGGCCACAGGCCAGAGTGAACCTCTGAACATGAAAACCAGTCACAACAATGACTTCCAGATGTTTGGTGTGCCGCACCGGCTTGGCAATACGCCCAAGGACATGGCTGCGGGCCACGCGAGATGCTGCTAGAGTCGAAACATAATTCTTAGACTCATCTGCCCTGCCTGTGCGCTGGAGTATCCGATTTAGATGGATAAACAGAATTCTCACTTGCTACTGCGCGTTACCACGCCGGATAAGCAAAGCTTGTCATTCTGCGAAGCCAGCCCTCGTGATCTGAAAAAATGGGTCGATGGCCTGCCCAAAGCCAATATTGGTGAAACTGCACGCCAGCTGTACCAGGCACTTGTCGAACTCAATCAGCTACTAACGCCCTCGGAAAACCGCCTGCAATTGCTGGAAATCCTTCGGCCGGAAGTCTATTTCGTTTGCAAACAGCTGGAAAAACACTTCCTCAGCCAGGCCATCGTTCTCGATGAGCGTCCGCGCAAGGTCGCGAACCTTTGCCAGGCCCTGCAAAACCACATGGCCATTGGTTACAAACTGATCGTCGCACGCCTGGCCGCCCAACCTGGCCGCGAACGCCACCAGCTGCTTGCAGTCGCCCTGCAGCGGGCCACCCACAGCCTGTGCGGCCCCCTGATCCGCGCCAGCCAACTTTATTGCCCGGTACCTGAAGGGCTATGGATCGAATTGCACCAGCTGTACCAGATTGCTCTGGCGCGCGACCTGCAAAAGACCATTATTCGTGATAGTCAGGCCTCGCACACCCAAGGCTTGAGCACCGAGCAAAGCTACCTAGTCGCCCTACTGCTTGGTTGCGCGCGCTGCAACCAAATGCGCCAGAGCGCGATTGCTCGCCTGGCCGAAGTGCTTGAGCCTTGGAGTGCACTTGCCACCTTACAGGCAGGTAGCGACCCCACAAGCTTGTTCGCAGTTGCTCCGCAACTCGACGGCCCGCCCCGCTATATTTCGCTGTTCCAGCCCAATCAACTGCACAGTGCAGTGGGCATCGATCCCAGCCAACTCGTGGACGCCATCAAAGAACACCTGCTACTCCCGGCCGAGGGCGCTGCACCATCGCGCCTGATTGTCCCCGAAGGTTTCAGCCATGACATGCTTCAACACCTGGCCGCCGCCTGGGGTGATATCGCTGAACGCACCTTCCAGCGTAGCCAAGGCCAAGGGGCCCTGACCCTGTGCATCGGCATGAGCGCGCTGCATTTCTACCTGGCGGGCAAGCGCGCATTCAACGACGTGCTGCAAGTACCCGTGACGACCAACGCAGCCGTGTTCAAGGCCGACACAGGGGCGCCTGATGTCTGGTCAAACGCTTTCGATGCACAGAAGAGTAACCACTGGGAAAACGGTCTACCTTTCGAAGAAATCCAGTACAACAAGCCTGAAAGAAGCGGCGCGAATACCGACAGCAACAGCCCTGAAAGCTACCCGACCTTCGACGTGACAATCGTCAACATCAGCCCCGGTGGTTATTGCCTGTCGTGGCCCAAGGATGTTCCCAGCCAACTCCAAGCCGGCGAACTGCTCGGCATACAAGGTTTGCCTCAGCAAGGCTGGAGCATTGCCGTGGTGCGCTGGATTCGCCAAGTGCGTGGTGGCGGCACGCAAATGGGCATTGAACTGATTGCCCCGCATGCGCAGGCCTGCGGCTTGCAGTTAGTGCGTAAGGCCGAGCAGAACAGCCAGTATCTGCGCGCCCTTCTACTGCCAGAAATAAGCGCCATTTCACGACCCGCCAGCCTGATTACGGCCCGCCTACCATTCCAGGAAGGCAACAAGGTCAGCATTAATCTCAATGGCAGCGAGCACCGTGCAGTGCTCAGCCGCCGACAAACCAGCACCGGCAGTTTCAACCAGTTTGAGTACCGTGGCGTCGAGCACATCAGCAGTGAGCAAGGGAAGCCTGTCACAGCGCCGAAAAGCCGAATGCCAGGCGGGGAGGAAGACTTTGACTCACTCTGGAAGTCTCTGTAGATTGCCGACGCACTCCCTTTTGTCGCCTTTTCGCGCCCGTTCGGCGCAGATTTGATACCACACCATGGCCATAGAAAAAAAAACCATTCGGCTACTGATACTCGAAGACTCGCAGAACGAGGCCGAGCGTCTGGTCAGCCTGTTCCGTAATGCAGGGCGGGCAACCCGCGTGCATCGCCTGAGCTCCAGCGACGACCTCAACGAGGCCCTGAAGCAAAGCTGGGATCTGCTGATTTGCGCACCAAGCAGCGAACAACTGTCGCCGAGTGAAGCCATTGGTGCGATTCGCCGTCAGGCCAAGGATATTCCGGTCATTCAGTTGCTCGCCGACAACGATTCCGACAGCATCACCGAAGCCCTGATGCTCGGTGCCCAGGACGCGTTACCGCAAGGTGAAGACGAGCGCCTGGTACTGGTAGCTAAGCGCGAGCTGGCCAACCTGGAAGAGCGCCGCGCACGCCGCGCCTCTGAAGTGGCGCTGCGCGAAGCAGAAAAACGCTGTCAGCTGCTGCTCGACAGCTCCGTCGATGCCATCACCTATGTGCATGACGGCATGCACATCTATGCCAACCGCGCTTACCTTGAGCTGTTCGCCTACGAAGACGCGGACGAGCTCGAAGGCATACCGATGATCGACCTGATCGGCAGCAGCGACCAGGCCGGCTTTAAAGACTTCTTGAAGAGTTATCACAGCGCCGAAGGCCATGCCGAGCTCAATTGCAACGGACTAAAAGCCAACGGCCAAAGCTTCCCGGCGCAAATGAGCTTCTCACCGGCCACCTACGATGGCGAACCCTGCATCCAAGTGGTGATTCGCGCCGAAACCGGCAATGCCGAACTGGAAGAAAAACTGCGCGAAATCAGCAGCCAGGATCTGGTCACCGGCCTGTTCAATCGCACTCACTTCCTTGGCCTGATGGACAGCGCGGCTGAGCGTGCGGTGAATGCCGGCCAGCCCTCCACGCTGGCCTACATCCGAGTTGATAGTTACGCCACCCTGCTCGCCGACATCGGCCTGGCAGGCATCGATATCCTGCTCACCGACCTGGCCAATCTATTACGAGCCTACTTCAGCACCGACGCTCAGCTGGCGCGCTTTGGGGATGACGTATTTGCCGTACTGCAACCCGGAGTCAGCCCGGAAAGCACCCGTGAGCACCTGAATGATCTGCTGAAAAAGGTCGAGAGCCACCTGTTTGACGTCAGCGGCCGTACCGTGCAAAGCACCCTATCGATAGGGGTCGCCGGGCTCAACGAAAGAACCACCAAGGCTCAGGACGTGGTCGACCGCGCCCACCGCTGCGCCGATGAGCTGAGCGATGGCAACGCCATCAAACTGTTCAACCCGGCCGACGAGCTGGCAGCAGCCGCGAGTCGCGGCAATATTGTCGCGATGGTGCAACAGGCACTGGAGAAAAACAGTTTCAGCCTGTTGTTCCAGCCGATCATCAGCTTGCGCGGCGACAGCTTTGAACACTATGAAGCGCTGTTGCGCCTGATCGGCCCCCAGGGTGAGGAAATTCCGACCGTAGAATTGTTCAGCGCCGCCAAAGACGCAGGGCTTGCTGAAAAGATTGATCGCTGGGTAATTCTCAACTCCATCAAACTGCTCGCGGACCACCGCAGCAAAGGTCACAACACGCGCCTGTTCGTCCACCTGTCGAGCGCCAGCGTGCAGGACCAGACCCTTCTACCGTGGCTGAGCGTGGCCCTAAAAGCCGCACGCCTGCCGTCGGATTCGCTGGTGTTCCAGCTCAATGAGCCGGATGCAATTGCCTACCTGAAACAGGCTAAAACCATTACCCAAGGCCTCAATCAACTGCATTGCAAAACAGCACTGACCCAGTTCGGCTGCTCGCTCAATCCTTTCAATACGCTCAAACACTTGCATATCGACTTTGTCAAAGTCGACAGCTCGTTCTCCCAAGACTTGAGCAGCGCTGAAAATCAGGAAGCACTGAAAACCATGCTGGCCAGTCTGCACTCTCAGGCGAAGCTGACCATCGTGCCATTCGTCGAGAGTGCCAGCGTGCTAGCCACACTGTGGCAGGCCGGGGTCAACTATATCCAGGGCCACTATCTGCAGGGCCCGAGCCAATCGATGGACTACGACTTCTCGGCTGAAGACGAGTAATTTCGCTGCAATGAAAAAGCCGCCCGAGGGCGGCTTTTATTTGCCCGCTATCTACTCCAGGCTGTCGCGGTCGCGAAAACCGAGCAGATAGAGGATGCCATCCAGCCCCAGGGTCGAAATCGCCTGCTTGGCTGACTGCTTCACCAGTGGCTTGGCGCGAAACGCCACACCCAGCCCGGCAATCGCCAGCATCGGCAGGTCATTGGCGCCATCGCCCACGGCAATCGTCTGCTCTAGACGTAAACCCTCCTTGGCCGCCAGCTGACGCAGCAGATCAGCTTTACGCTGCGCATCGACGATCGGTTCGACCGCTACACCGGTGACCAAGCCATCGACGATCTGCAATTCATTAGCAAACACGTAGTCGATGCCCAGCTTGACCTGCAACTGCTTGGCGAAATAGGTGAAGCCGCCAGATAGAATCGCGGTTTTGTAACCCAGCCGGCGCAGTTCGCTGAATAGCGTCTCCGCCCCCTCGGTCAGGCGCAGAGAGGCGCCAATGTCGGCCAGCACCGTTTCCGGCAAGCCTTTTAGCAGCGCCAGGCGCTCGCGAAAGCTGGCGGCAAAGTCCAATTCACCACGCATCGCGCGCTCGGTAATCTCGGATACCTGCTCACCGACGCCAGCCGCCTTGGCCAGCTCATCGATGACCTCGGCCTCGATCAGCGTCGAATCCATGTCGAACACCGCCAGGCGGCGATTACGCCGATACAGCGAATCCTGCTGGAAGGCGATATCGACGTTCAACTCCTGCGCCACACTCAGAAACTCGGCGCGCAATGCCGCTGGATCAGCCGGCTCGCCGCGCACTGAAAATTCGATGCAGCCTTTACCCTGCTCGGCGGGCATATCCAGCGGCATGCGCCCGGAGAGGCGGTCGATGTGGTCGATATTCAGGTCGTAGCGGGCGGTAATCGCACTCACGCGCTGCAGCTGCTCGGCGGTGACCTTGCGCGTCAGCAGGGTCACGATGTGCCGGGCCTTGCCCTGACCGCTGACCCACTGCTGATAATCGGCCTCCGACACCGGAGTAAAGCGCACCTGCTGATCGAGCTTGTAGGCGGTAAACAGGATGTCCTTGAGCACCGACGAGGCGCGCTCGGTATCCGGAATCTCGACCAGAATGCCGAACGACAGGGTGTCATGGATCACCGCCTGGCCAATATCGAGGATATTCACCCCGCCCTGAGCCAGGACGCCAGTGATGGCAGCAGTCAAACCAGGGCGATCTTCGCCAGTGATATTGATCAGGACGATTTCGCGCAAGGCTCGGTCTCCGGGGCAGTGTCGGGGCCAGCGACCTGTTGAATAGATCACAGGCCGTAAGAAAGGCGCACATTCTACCCATTTTCACGGGTAAACAGCCACGCACGGCGCTTTGCCCGCTGTCGGGGCGCCGTTATACTGCGCGCCACCTATAGTCAACATGAGCCGAGCTCTGTGAACCGGCCTACCCCCGTAAAACCCGATAACTTCTTCCTGCTGCTGTTCCAGGCCCTGCGCCAACGGCGCATCCCCCTAGCGCTGCGCATTGTCAGCCACAGCTTATTGCTGGTGGCCCTGGCACTGGTGATCTATGGCTGGGTCATCGGCATGCAGTTCAAACATGCCATGCAGCAACAGGCCGAAGCCCTGGGTACCAGCCTGATCACCCAGACGGCCGCCTCGGCGACAGAGTTGTTAGTGTCTAACGACATCCTCAGCCTCAATGTGCTGCTCAATAATCTGGTGAAAAATCCGCTCGTAGCCCACGCCGCGATCTACAGCGTAGACAACCGCATCCTCGCAGAAGCGGGCTCACGCCCCAGCCAGAGCATGCTCGGTGAAACCGAGGGGCTGTATTCGACGCCGATCACCTTCCAAGAGGTCATCGCCGGGCAGCTGCGCATCAGCCTGGACATGCAGCAATTCCAGCAACCAATGACCATCAGCCTGCAGAGCATGGGCATTCTCAGCCTGATTCTGCTGGCCCTTACCCTGTCCTTGAGCATGCGTCTGGGCCGGCATATCTCCACCCCATTGCTGCAACTACGGGTATGGCTGCGTGACCCGGATGACCCTGCACCTGGCGCCGGCCGCCAAGATGAAATCGGTGACCTGGCGCGCCAGCTGCAAGCTCGCCTAATACCAGAAACGCCTGCGCAACCGGAAGAAGAGCCGTTCTATGACGACGAGCCGATCGCCCAGGACGATGACGACTACCTGCCTGAATCGTTCGACGATGAGCCGGACTTCGAAGGGCGCAATCTGCATGATGAACGCTTCGATGAGGGCGATGACGTCGCCGAGCCTCTGCCTACTCGCACCGCCCCGTACACCGATAGCACGCTGGATGATCCATTTTCCGAGCTGCGCGATGAAGCCGAACCTGAGCCCACTCCCGCTCTAGCGCCCGCCACACAGCAACCCCTGCCCAGCGCTGTACTGGCGATCCAGCTGGGTGCGCAGGAACAGCTGCGCCGCCTGCCGCGCAGCCGCCTAATGGAGTTGCTGCAGCGTTACCGCGACTGCCTGGACCGGGCTGCCAGCCTGTATCAGGGTGAGTTACACACCCTTAGTGATGGCAGCAGCCTGATGCTGTTCCACCAGCTGGATATTGGCGAGGACTACCTGACCCATGCCATCTGCTGTGGCGAACTGATGCGCGCCCTGGGTCATGCCTTGCAGATCGAAGTGGCGGACAGTGGCATCACCCTGCAACTGCAGCTTGGCCTGACCCTGGGCGAAAACCTCAGTGATCTTAGCCAGGGCGATCTATTGCTGAGCGAGACGGCGCAAAGTGCCCTGGCGCTGTCACAGCACAGCCGCAACCTGCTATTGGTCGAACGCAGCATTGCCGACGATCCATTGGTGAGCCAGCGCGCGCGTATTCGCGCCATCGCCAGCCCGCAAGGCGCCTGCTGCGTTGAGCGCCTGCTAGAACCCTACCCATCGCTACTGGAGCGCCAACTGGCGCGCATGCACGAAAGCATTTAAGCGCACGCGCCTGACTGAACGACTCAAACAGACGCGAGTGCTTAATCGCTAAAAGCGGAATACTTCGCTTTCATCACGCATTGGCTCAACCACTGGAATACGCGGCGCAGCAGGCGGCGCGGGCTTTATCGGCGCGGGCTTGCGCGTCGGCGCAGGCGCTTGCGGGGCCGGAGTGCCGTGCGTTTCGACGGCCACGGCCAATTGCTCGACCAGTTGTTGCACCACCAGGCTCTGCGCTCGCACCTGATCAACGATGCCGCCATTGTGGCCTTCTTCTAGGTGCACCAAACGCCCGTCAAGCAACTTGCCATCCGCTCCTGCAAGCCGCCACTGCGCTTCCAGCACGGCCGGGCGCTGCGGACCGGAGTCCAGGCGCGTAATCGATAACCCCAAACGCACCTGCGGCACAAAGCCGGCGGTGGCAGGTGCTAGCACCAGTCGCTGGCTGTCCAGCCGCGAGGCCAGCTGACGCAGTAACTGCTGGTCCAGATCTGCCGCCAAGCTGCCGGCCCAACGCGCATCATCGGCAGCGGTCAGGCTGCCATCGGCCTGACGCTGCAACAGGGCTTCACGCTGTAGATAATCAGCAATCGCCACCGGCCCGAGCAACACGGCGATGCCCTGCTCCGCTGAGGGCACGCGAATATCGCCGCTGTCGAGCTGGTACAGCGGCGCTTGCTGATAGCGCATACAGCCCGCCAGGCCAAGCAGGCCAGCCAGCAGTAAAATTGCGGGTAAACGCTGTGCAGTCATCTCTCTCATCCAGCCGGCAAGACTGCCGGCGTGCATACAAATTAGGTGTCGGCGGGTCGCTTAAACCGATCCCGCCTTACGGCCGCGTATCATCCTTGAAAGCCGCCCGCGACTCCAGCCCAGCACGCTGGGCCTCACGGAGTGGGGCCTAACGCTTAGCCCTGGACCTCGACCAATAGGCTGTCGACGCGCTGGAAGCCGCGCGGCAGCTTGTTGCCGCGCCGCCCGCGCTCGCCCTTGTAATGCTCCAGATCATCAGCCTTGAGCGACAGGGTGCGCTTACCTGCTTGCAAGACCAAGGTGCTACCAACAGGCAACACCGCCAGGTCAGTGAGGTATTCCTCACGGCTGGCCACGCGCTCACCGGGGATGCCAATGATCTTGTTGCCCTTGCCTTTACCCAGCTGCGGCAGATCGCGCACAGGGAATAGCAGCAGACGGCCCTCGGTGGTCACCGCCGCTAGCCAATCTTCTTCACGGTTGCCCAGCGGTTTCGGCGGCACCACCAAGGCGCCGGCAGGCAGGCTAAGCAATGCCTTGCCAGCCTTGTTCTTGGCCTGCAGGTCTTCACCCTTGACCACAAAACCGTAACCCGCATCAGAGGCAATCACATACAGCGCACTGTCATCGGGCAACAGTACGCATTCGAAGGTCGCGCCCGGCGGCGGCTGCAAGCGACCGGTCAACGGCTCGCCCTGGCCGCGCGCCGATGGCAGCGAATGCGCCGCCAGCGAATAGCTGCGTCCAGTGGAGTCGATAAACACGGCGAACTGGTTGGAACGCCCAGGGGCTGAGGTTTTGAAGCCATCACCGGCTTTGTAGGACAGCCCGGTGGCATCGATATCGTGACCTTTGCCGCAGCGTACCCAGCCTTTTTCCGAGATCACCACGGTGACGGGCTCAGTCGGCATCAGCTCGGTTTCGCTCAGCGCCTTGGCTTCAGCGCGGGCGACAATCGGCGAGCGACGGTCGTCGCCATATTTTTCGGCGTCTTCGAGAATCTCTTGGCGCACCAATTTTTTCAGCTTGGCTTCGCTGCCGAGCAACGCCTGCAGCTTGGCGCGCTCCTTGGCCAGCTCGTCCTGCTCGCCACGGATCTTCATTTCCTCAAGGCGCGCGAGCTGACGCAGACGGGTGTCGAGGATGTAGTCGGCCTGAATATCATCGAGACCGAAACGCGCCATCAGCACCGGCTTGGGCTGGTCCTCGGTGCGGATGATGTGGATCACTTCATCGAGATTGAGGAAAGCAGTCAGCAAGCCTTCCAACAGGTGCAGGCGACGCTCGACTTTGTCCAAGCGGAACTGCAGGCGGCGGCGCACGGTATTAACCCGGTACGTCAGCCACTCGGTAAGCAAAGTGCGCAGGTTTTTCACCGACGGCTTGCCGTCCAGACCAATCACATTGGTGTTGACCCGGTAGCTGGACTCAAGCTCCGTGGTGGCAAACAGGTGCTGCATCAGCTCGCCGGCATCCACCCGGTTGGAGCGCGGAATAATAACGATACGGCACGGGTGTTCGTGATCCGATTCATCGCGCAGATCAGCGACCATCGGCAGCTTCTTCGCCTGCATTTGCGCGGCGATCTGCTCCAGCACCTTGGCCCCGGACACCTGATGCGGCAGCGCGGTGACGACAATGTCGCCATCCTCAATACGGTACACGGCGCGCATACGCACCGAGCCTTTACCAGTTTCATAGATCTTTAGCAGGTCGCTACGCGGGGTGATGATCTCCGCTTCAGTCGGGTAGTCCGGCCCGAGGACATGTTCGCAGAGCTGCTCAACCGTGGCGTTCGGCTCGTCCAGCAAACGGATGCACGCCGTCGCCACTTCACGCAGGTTGTGCGGCGGCACATCGGTGGCCATGCCCACGGCAATACCGGTGGTGCCATTGAGCAGCAAATTGGGCAGCCGTGCCGGCAACGTCGCCGGCTCGTCCAGGGTGCCGTCGAAGTTCGGCACCCAATCCACGGTGCCCTGCCCCAACTCGCCAAGCAGCACTTCGGCATAGCGCGACAGACGCGCCTCGGTATAACGCATGGCGGCAAAGGATTTGGGGTCATCCGGCGCCCCCCAGTTACCCTGACCATCGACCAAGGTGTAGCGGTAGCTGAACGGCTGCGCCATCAGCACCATGGCTTCGTAGCAGGCACTGTCACCATGCGGGTGAAACTTACCGAGTACGTCGCCGACGGTACGTGCCGATTTCTTGTGCTTGGAGTCAGCGTCCAGGCCCAGCTCGCTCATGGCGTAAATGATGCGGCGCTGCACCGGCTTCAAACCGTCACCGATATGCGGCAACGCGCGATCCATGATCACGTACATGGAATAGTTGAGGTAAGCCTGCTCGGTAAAATCGGCAAGAGAGCGGCGCTCAACACCGTCCAGGCTCAAATCGAGGGAGTCGCTCATGCGTGCCTCATTGCAAAGTGGGTTGTTGCGAAATGGGTTGCTGCGATGTTGCCTGGCGCAGCATCAAGGTGCCGCTGCGCTGGGTAAATTCGAGTTGCTTGAGGGCACTCATGCCCAGTAATACGTCATCGCCGCCCATGCCAGGGGCAATCAGTGCATCCACATCAGTCAGCACGATATCGCCCAACTGCAAGCGCTGCAGGCGCGTACGGTGCGCCGTGGCGCGGCCATTGGCGGTGTTGATGGTGATCGCTGCACCGGCCTGCAAGCCCAAGCGCTGCGCCACCTCGACCGGCACCGCCACCGAAGTCGCACCGGTATCGAGAAGAAAGGTCACTGCCTGCCCATTGATCTTGCCGTCGGCCATATAGTGGCCCTGCCGGCTGCTGGCCAGATGCACCTCCACATAACCGCCGCCATGCACAGATTCAGGCGTACGGTTGGGGTTACGCTGAGCGTCTTCCCAGTCCCCGAAAAACTTGGTCGCCAGCAACAGAGCCGCCCCCCAGGCCAGCACCAGCATCACACGGCCGGCACGCTTCCCAGCAGGTTGACTGCTCACGGCCGGCTGCCCCAGCCGCCTTTGGGTGCGGCAAAGCGCCAAATAATTGGTCGCGACTCACCGTCGGCACGACTGAAACGACCGTTATCGACCCCGATCCAGGCGCCGTCCTGATCCACCCACAGCGCCTCAGCCAGGCCATAGGACGGCGGATAGCGTCGCTCCGGCGTCAATGCCTCAGCGGCAAATGACCAACAGCGCTCGACCTGGCCATTGCCCAGGCTGCGCCGACAAATACGGTGCGCCTGACGCTCCAGGGTGAAGAGTTTTTCGTTATGGAAGGACAGCCCCGAAAAGTCCCGCGGTTGCTCTTTCTCCCCCAGCTGCGCAGGCGCAGGCTCAGTACCGGCCTCGCTGAATAGCACGCAACCACCCGTACACCGCCACGTGCTGCGATGCTTGTGCACCACCAGCAAACCGCGACGCATACGCTCGGCCGCCAGGTACAGGCGCTCACCCGCCGGATCAACGGCAATGCCTTCTAGCAGCGAGTTGTAATGCAGCAACATGCCGCTGGCCCGCGCCTGGCGCACCTGGCCCTGAGGGAGTTTCAGCCAATTAGGCTCACCAACAACCGGTAACTGCAGCACGGCAGCCTTGGCCTCACTGAGCAAATAGCGATTACCGGCGGCATCACAACTCAGCCCCTCGAAGTCTAACTCGCCTCCGCGCACCAGACCGGCGACCCAGCTACGCATGCGCAGCCCCCAAGGCAGTCGCACATCCGGCGCAGGTGGCGCGACAAAGGTCTCGGCGGTAGCCTGCCATTGCGACTCGTCCGACTCCAGCCGATACAGCTGCTGATCGTCACGATCAGACACTGCCCACAGCGCGCCGTCGCACCAGGCCAGCCCGGACAGGTTACCGCCACTGACACCGCTAACCGGTAGCTCGCTCAGCAACTTCAACTCGTCCAGTGCCGCCGCACTGGCCAGCAACGGTACACATAGCAACAGGCAGGCAGCTAACCGCCGCTGCATCAGAGCAACACCTCGGCCAGGTTGCCCTTGGACTCCAGCCAGGATTTACGGTCACCGGCGCGCTTCTTCGCCAGCAGCATGTCCATCATTTCCTGAGTACCGGGGTAATCCTCCAGCGTTAGCTGGACCAAACGCCGGGTGTTGGGGTCCATGGTGGTTTCACGCAACTGCGGCGGGTTCATTTCACCCAGGCCTTTAAAGCGGGTGACTTGCGGCTTGCCACGGCGCTTCTCAGCCACCAAACGGTCAAGAATGCCGTCGCGCTCGGCTTCATCCAGCGCGTAGAAAATCTCTTTACCCAGGTCGATCCGGTAAAGCGGCGGCATCGCCACATAGACGTGACCGGCATCCACCAGCGGGCGGAAATGCTGCACGAACAAAGCGCAGAGCAAGGTGGCGATGTGCAGCCCGTCGGAGTCGGCGTCGGCGAGGATGCAAATTTTGCCGTAGCGCAGCTGGCTCAAATCGCTTGAGCCTGGATCGAGGCCCACTGCCACGGCGATGTTATGCACTTCCTGGCTGGCCAGCACTTCGCTGCCATCGACTTCCCAGGTATTCAGAATCTTCCCGCGCAGCGGCAAGATCGCCTGAAACTCCTTGTCTCGCGCCTGCTTGGCCGAGCCACCGGCGGAGTCACCTTCCACCAGAAACAGCTCGGAACGCATTGGGTCCTGCCCAGCGCAATCGGCCAGCTTGCCAGGCAACGCGGGGCCTTGGGTAATGCGTTTACGCTCGACCTTCTTGCCGGCCTTGAGGCGGCGGTTGGCGTTACTGATCGCCAGCTCGGCGAGCTGCTGACCGAGCTCCGGGTGGCCGTTAAGCCACAGACTGAAGGCATCTTTCACCACGCCAGAGACAAAAGCGGCCGCCTCACGGGACGACAGGCGCTCCTTGGTCTGTCCGGAGAACTGCGCGTCTTGCATCTTCATCGACAGAACGAAGGCGATACGCTCCCAGATGTCTTCCGGCGCCAGCTTGACCCCGCGCGGCAGCAGGCTGCGGAACTCGCAGAACTCGCGCATGGCATCCAACAAGCCTTGGCGCAGACCGTTGACGTGGGTGCCGCCTTGAGCGGTGGGGATCAGGTTGACGTAGCTTTCCTGCACCGCGTCGCCGCCTTCCGGCAGCCACAGCAGCGCCCAATCCACCGCTTCCTTATTGCCTGCCAGGCTGCCGCAGAATGGCTCGCTCGGCAGTCGTTCAAATTCACTGACGGCATCGACCAGGTAGGAGCGCAGACCGTCTTCATACATCCACTCGACTTTTTCGCCGCTGGCCTTGTCTTCAAAGCTGACCGCAAGACCTGGGCAGAGCACAGCCTTGGCTTTCAGAACATGCTTGAGGCGGCTGACCGAGAATTTGAAGGCATCAAAGTATTTAGGGTCCGGCCAGAAGTGCACGCTGGTGCCGGTATTGCGCTTGCCCACCGTGCCGACGACGGCCAGATCGCTGGCCTTGTAGCCGTCAGCAAAGCTCATCTGATACTCGTTGCCGTCGCGTTTAACCGTGACGATCACGCTGGTCGACAGCGCGTTGACCACCGAGATACCCACGCCATGCAGGCCGCCGGAGAACTGATAGTTCTTATTGCTGAACTTGCCGCCCGCATGCAGCTTGGTGAGGATCAGCTCAACCCCTGGCACGCCCTCTTCCGGGTGAATATCCACCGGCATGCCGCGACCGTCGTCGAGCACTTCCAGGGAGTTATCCTCATGAAGGATCACCTGAATCGATTTGGCATGCCCGGCCAACGCTTCGTCGACGCTGTTATCGATGACTTCCTGGGCCAAATGGTTGGGCCGCGACGTGTCGGTGTACATGCCCGGACGTTTGCGCACCGGGTCGAGGCCGGACAGGACTTCGATGGCATCGGCGTTGTAAGAGCTAGAACCTTGCTGGGCCATGGGGTCTCTTGTTCGTCAATTGAGAGCGGAAAAGTCGATATCCTGCCACAGATGGCGGGCAATACCGGCGAAAGCGAAGAGCATCGGCAAACGCTCGGCAAAGCCCTGAAAGCCGTGATCGCCGCCGGCCTGGATACGCAGCGCGCAGGCGCGGTAATAGCTCTGGGCGTCACGATAATCGAGGGTTTCATCGGCGGTTTGCAGCCACACCTGATAACGCGCGGGGTCTAACAAAGCCGGCACATCCAGCTCGGCCAACGCCGATACGTGATCAGCGGTCAGCTCCCAGGTTTCATCGCTGTAATAATTCTTCTGTGGGCCGAGGTAACCATCGAAACGCAGATGCGGGCGCACGGCGGGATTGATCAACAGCGCCGGCAACCCATGGCGCTCGGCCAAGTGGGTCGCATAGTAGCCGCCCAGCGAGCTGCCAACCAGCACGGGCCGACCAAGCTCGGCAATCAGGGCTTCCAGCTGGACAATCGCCTGATGCGGGTGGTGATGCAGAGCCGGCACCCGCAGCTGCGCACCAAGACCCAGCTGTTGCATAGCGCGCTGCAACAAGCTGGCCTTGAGCGATGTCGGCGAGCTGTTAAGCCCGTGAATATAGAGAATGGATGTGGTCATGGGGCGGGAGGCTAACCGGTTGCGGCAACCGGCTGCAACCGGTTAGCCAAGCACTGCAAAGGCCTTAATAGCCTTTGATGGTGTAATCGATTTCGAACGTGATGCCCGTCACCCGCGACACCCCGGTTTCCAGGCGACCATCGTCGAACAGGCGCAGCCAGCGATAGCCAGGCGCGGTTTTATCCACCTGAAACTCCTCGCTACCTGGGGCAAACTGCACGCAGGTCGAGGGTGACGCCAGCAGACGAATCGGGCCACGCTGCTGATCGAGCTCTTGATGGATATGCCCCCAGAGCACCGCACGCACCTGGCTAAAACGCTCCAGCACGGCAAACAGGGCATCGGGGTTGCGTAAACCGATGGGCTCCATCCATTTGCAACCGATGGACACCGGGTGGTGATGCAGGCAAATCAGGTGATGACGCTCCGGCGCTTCGCTGAGCGCACGCTCCAGCAAGGCAAGCTGCTGATCGCTGAGATAGCCAGGTACCGCACCGGGGATCGAGGAATCGAGCAAGGTCACACGCCAGTTGCCCAGATCAACCACCGGATCGAGCAGGTCACTGCCGTGGCAAGCCGCCTGCATGGCCGGCACTTCATCATGGTTGCCGGGGAACCAGCGCGCTGGCGCGGGAATGACGGCGGTCGCCTCACGGAATCGCTGGTACGACTCGGCACTGCCATCCTGCGAGAGGTCACCACTGGCCAGGATCAGGTCAATCTGCGGTTGCTCTTGCAGCACACGCTCAATCACCCGCTGCAAACTGTCCTGAGTATCCATACCCAAAAGCTTGCCTGCCGCGTCGGCAAACAAGTGACTGTCGGATAACTGCACCAGCAGTACCGAGCGATCAACAGCAGTGGTTTTAATCGGCGCGCCCGGCAAGACCTTCTCCTTGAGCGGAATGCGTGGATTATGCTGGCTAGCCCGGCCCACGGTAAACCCGTGAAAGGGGAATAGGTCACAGAACGTCCGCTGTAAATCCAGCGACTGCCTTTAAGGCTAGCTTGCCTAGGACGGCTTATCACCCTGCATTTACTGAACTAACGGACAGGCTCCAGCTCATGCCCACAGGCCAAGCAGTGGCTTAGCCATTCACCCAAAAACAGATTGAGTTGGGTCTTTTCATCCGGCTGATGCATCGCCGCATTGGGGTACGGATAGATCCCACGGAAACGCCGCGCGCTTTGCGCCCCAATCACTTCAGCCATGCGTGCATCGTGATACACCCGCACCTCCATCTGCGGCACCGGCAGCCATGCCAGGCTGTGCTCCTGGCGCACGGAGAGCGTCGACGTGTAGGGGCAGCTTTCCAGCACTTCCAGCGCCAGCACGCCAAGCAAACGCTCCCCCTGGCTCAAGGCCACACGGCGCGGCGCCGCCCCCTCGCGCATCGCCGGCAATAGCTGCATCAGCCGCGCATAATTAGCCTCGCAAGCGGCCTGCAGCTCGACCAGGTCGACCCGATAGCGCTCGCGCAGCAGGTTCACGACCACAGCCCCCGCACTTCAACACGGTTCAACGCCAACCATTGCAGCGCAATGATGCTGGCGGCGTTGTCGATACGCCCGTCCTTGACTGCATCCAAAGCATCCTCGAGCGGCCAAACATGCACACGAATATCCTCGCCCTCTTCAGCCAGGCCATACACGCCACCCGCCCCTTCGCTGTCACAACGGCCGATAAAAAGATGCACGCGCTCATTCGAGCCACCGGGCGACGGGTAGTACTGGGTAATGGGCCACAAGGAACTCAACGGTAGATTGGCTTCCTCCAGCGCTTCGCGACGGGCCACTTCTTCCGGCTGCTCGTCCTTGTCGATCAGGCCCGCCACCAACTCCAGCAGCCAGGGATTGGCACTCTTGCTCAGCGCGCCAACGCGGAACTGCTCGATCAACACCACACAATCACGCTGCGGATCGTAGGGCAGCACACAGACGGCATCATGTCGCACGAACAATTCGCGGGTAAGCGTAGGGCCCATGTCACCGGCAAACTGACGATGGCGCAGGCGCAGGCGCTCAAGCTTGTAGAAGCCACTAAAACAGGTCTCGCGCTCCAGCACTTGGACATCATCTTGAGCATTCATCGCAAACTCCAACAGACTGTACGGACCTAAGCAACAGCAGGCCTTAGCGGCCTGCGTGTTCGGCGCAGCTTACACGCTGCCTGCACAGGCCTGACAAGCTACCGCCTCGACTGTACTGCAAACAGGCGCACTTTTTATGCCGTAACCACTACGCGCCGACCGACGCGCTCAGCGGATAACCGTGCGGCGCTTACGACTCAGATGCCCCAGTACTAACTGTAGCCCCGCCGCCACTAAGAACGCGGGCAAGGTGGCACCGATGTCCGGCGCATAATGGCTGAGCAGGTGATAAATCACCGCCCCACTGCCCCAGGCCAGCATCGTATCGCCACGCCAGGCGCAAACGGGAGCCAGCTCGGCTCGGCGACGGCGCAAAATAAAGTGGTCAACCAACACCACACCAAACAGCGGCGCAAACACCGAGCCGATCAACAGCAGAAAATTCTGATACTCGGCCAGCGGTGCCAGCCAAGCAATCAGAGTGCACAACACTCCGATCGCCAGGGCCAATGACTCAACCCGCAGCGGCAGCACGATCCCGGCGGAAACTGCGGCCGAATGGATGTCGGCGAAAGCGTTTTCCGATTCATCGAGCAGAATCAGCAGCAGCGGAATGCCCAAGCCGGCACCGGCCAGCGCCAGCAGCAGCGCGTTGGCCTCGGCACCGCTGGCAAACGCCAGGGTATAGGCCACGCCCAGGCTCATCAGCCACACATTACCCAGGAAAAAACCCAGCGCCGTACCACCAAACACCCGCACCGCACTCTTGCCGAAGCGCGAATAGTCGGCAATTAGCGGCAACCAGGACAGCGGCATGGCAATCGCAATATCAAAGCCCAGGGCAAAGGGCATCGAACCATCACCGCCACGCGCCCAGATGCTGGCCAGATCAGCCTTATCGAACAGGTTCCAGGTCAGCCACAGGCACGCCCCGAGCAACAACCAAATGCCCCACTTGCGTAATATTTTGCGCACGAAGGTCAGCGGCCCGGTGACTGCCAGCAATGTGGCCAGCGCGCCAAAAAACAGCGTCCACAGCAGCGGGTTGCTCCAGCCAGTGCCCGCGCCGAATGCGCGCTCAGCCAAAACGCCGGCGGCATCACGCATCACGATGATCTCAAACGCGCCCCAGCCAATCAGCTGCAACACATTGAGCAAGGCCGGCAACAGCGCCCCTTTGCTGCCCAAACTGAGCTTCAAAGCGGCCATGCTGGAGCGACCGGTATCACTGCCGATCACGGCCACAGCGCCCAGCAACAGCACGCCAACGGCCGTGCCGCAGGCAATCACCAGCAACGCGCCACTCATGCCCAACCCCGGCGCCAGCAAGGCCCCGAGCTGCAAGACCATCAAGCCGATACCCAGGGAGAACCACAGGGAGAACATGTCCCGCGCACCCAGCACACGCTGGTCAGCGCCTACGCTTTGGTGCGGGGAGTAGGTGTTGGTCGTCATCACGATAAAAACCACCTCAGAAAAAATAAAAACCACCCAGGGCGCAAACCCTGGGTGGTGTTTCGATCAAACCAGACTTACGCCTTAGAGCCTGCTCAATGTCTCGCGAGCTAAAGCCAGACAAGGCGCAACGACCAGCGGGAGTAACAGCCGCTAGGCTGGCCCGCAGGGTGAGCGCCAGCGAGTCAAATGACCGAGGGAGCGGAGTTTACGGGCTGTAAATGAGCATCCCGAGGTCATTTTTAACGCTGGATGACCGACGCGCAGCAGACTTTGACCTGGCTCTCAGACCTTGTGGTACAGCTCACTGCCCTGCGACTTGAACTCAGCGGCTTTGGCCTGCATGCCCAACTCCGCCTCATCCAGCTCCAGTGCGGCGATACGCTGCTCTTCAGCGTAGACCCGCACTTCCTGGGTGATCTTCATCGAGCAGAACTTCGGCCCGCACATGGAGCAGAAATGCGCGACCTTGGCCGAATCCTTCGGCAGGGTTTCGTCGTGGTAACTGCGCGCCGTGTCCGGATCGAGACCAAGGTTGAACTGATCTTCCCAACGGAACTCAAACCGCGCCTTGCTCAATGCGTTGTCGCGGATCTGCGCGCCCGGATGGCCCTTGGCCAAGTCAGCCGCGTGGGCGGCGATCTTGTAGGTGATGATGCCGGTCTTGACGTCATCCTTGTTCGGCAAGCCCAAGTGTTCCTTGGGCGTGACGTAGCAGAGCATGGCGCAACCGAACCAGCCGATCATCGCCGCGCCGATGCCGCTGGTGATGTGGTCGTAGCCCGGTGCAATGTCGGTGGTCAGCGGGCCGAGGGTGTAGAACGGCGCCTCATCACAGCACTCCAGCTGCTTATCCATGTTCTCCTTGATCAGCTGCATCGGCACGTGACCCGGGCCTTCGATCATGCACTGCACGTCGTGTTTCCAAGCGATCTTGGTCAGCTCGCCGAGGGTTTCCAGCTCACCAAACTGCGCTTCGTCGTTGGCGTCGGCAATCGAGCCCGGACGCAGACCATCGCCCAGCGAGAAGCTGACGTCGTAGGCCTTCATGATTTCGCAGATGTCTTCGAAATGGGTGTAGAGGAAGTTCTCTTTATGGTGCGCCAGGCACCACTTGGCCATGATCGAACCACCGCGCGAAACGATACCGGTGACGCGCTTGGCGGTCATCGGCACATAACGCAGCAATACACCGGCGTGGATGGTGAAGTAATCCACGCCCTGCTCGGCCTGTTCGATCAGGGTGTCGCGGAACAGCTCCCAGGTCAGCTCTTCGGCGGCGCCGCCGACTTTTTCCAAGGCCTGATAAATCGGTACGGTACCGATTGGCACCGGCGAGTTACGGATGATCCACTCGCGGGTTTCGTGAATGTGTTTGCCGGTGGACAGGTCCATGACCGTGTCCGAACCCCAGCGAATACCCCAGGTCAGCTTGGCCACTTCTTCTTCAATCGAAGAGCCCAGCGCCGAGTTGCCGATGTTGCCGTTGATCTTCACCAGGAAGTTACGGCCGATGATCATCGGCTCCAACTCGGTGTGGTTGATGTTGGCGGGGATAATCGCGCGACCGCGAGCGATCTCGTCACGCACGAATTCCGGGGTGATGATTTTCGGCACGCTGGCACCGAAGCTGTGACCGGCGTGCTGCTGCTCAAGCAGGCCGGCTGCGCGGGCCACTTCCAGCTTCATGTTCTCGCGGATGGCGACGTATTCCATCTCAGCGGTGATGATGCCTTTACGCGCGTAGTGCATCTGGCTGACGTTGGCCCCAGCCTTGGCGCGGCGCGGGTTATTCACGTGAGCGAAACGCAGCTTGGTCAGCTCGGCATCGGCCAGGCGCTGCTGGCCGAAGTTCGAACTCAGACCCGGTAAACGCTCGGTGTCACCACGGGATTCAATCCACGGAGAGCGCACATCGCCCAAGCCTTTGCGCACATCAATGATCACGTTCGGGTCGGTGTACGGGCCGGAGGTGTCGTAGACCACCACGGGTGCGTTGATCTCGCCGCCGAAGTCGGTGGGGGTGACATCCAGGCTGATTTCCCGCATCGGCACTTGAATGTCCGGGCGCGAGCCCTGCACATAGATTTTCTGCGAACGGGTGAAGGGTTGAATCGACTGCTGGTCGACCTGGGCTGACTCACTCAGCTTCGGGTTTAGATTTTCTTGTTGTGTGCTCATCGGCGGCTCTCCAGGGCTATATGTCGGAGCGAACCTGGACGGATGAGCAGCGTGAGACGCACCTGGGGCGGTGCCAGAGGGCGCGACCGAGAAAAGGCGAGCCCATCTTGTTCCCTACGCAGGCTTTAACCTGATCAGGTTCAACGGGATCCGGCAGCTGCCAATCTCAGCCCCGCAATTGGGGCACCCCGACAAGAACGGCGTCAGTCTAATCAACCCCACGCAAGAAAACCAACCCGCGAGTCAAATATTCATGACCCACACGTCGGATAATGACGACGCGAACAAAGCCACCTAATTTATTACCCTCAGGCAACATAGCTTGTTGCAAACTACACTGCAGCCGCCACAACGGCCCTTGACCCTCTGGGCACGGCCCCTTAGCCTTGCCGATTACCGCCAAATTCAGGATCACCCTCATGTTGCGCAGACTCTCTCTGGCTCTCGCCGTGGCCGCCGCGTCCAACGGAATGGCCTGGGCTGCTGAACAAGCCCCACTGTCCACCAAAACTGACCTGGTCACGGTTTACCAGGAAGCTGCTGCCAACAATGCTGATCTGGCCGCTGCCCGTGCTGACTATGCCGCGCGCCGTGAAGTGGTTCCTCAGGCCCGTGCCGGCTTGCTGCCGAACCTATCGGCCGGCGCCAACATGAGCGACACCCGCACCCAGGTTGACTCGCCCGCCAACACCAGCTCGCGCAGCGGTACGGTGTACCAGGCCAACCTCAGCCAGCCGCTGTTCCGTGCTGATCGCTGGTTCCAGCTGCAAGCCGCACAAGCCACCGACGAGCAAGCTGCGCTAGAGCTGTCTGCAACCGAGCAAAATCTTATTCTGCAAAGTGCTGAGTCGTATTTCGCCGTGCTGCGCGCGCAAGACAACCTGGCATCGACCAAGGCTGAAGAAGCCGCATTCAAGCGCCAACTGGATCAGTCCAACGAGCGCTTCGATGTGGGCCTGTCGGATAAAACCGATGTACTGGAAGCCCAAGCCGGCTTCGACACCGCCCGCGCCAACCGCATCATCGCCCAACAACAGGTGGAAGATGCCTTCGAGGCCCTGATCACCCTGACTAACCGCGATTTCGCATCTCTGGAAGGCATCGAGCACAGCTTGCCGATTCTCGCACCCACGCCTAACGACGCCAAAGCCTGGGTCGATACCGCCGCAGCACAGAACCTCAACCTGCAGGCCAGCAACTACGCCGTCGAAGCCGCCGAAGAGACCCTGCGCCAACGCAAGTCCGGCCACGCACCGACCCTGGATGCCGTAGCTAGCTACCAGAAAGGCGACAACGACAGCCTGGGCTTCAGCAATTCGGGCGCACCCGGCCAGGCGCGCTTCGGTGGTGACGTTGAACAACGCTCCATCGGCCTGCAACTGAATATCCCGTTGTACAGCGGCGGCCTGACCAGCTCGCAGGTGCGTGAGTCGTATCAGCGCCTGAATCAGAGTGAGCAACTGCGTGAAAGCCTGCGCCGTCAGGTGGTGCAGAACACCCGCAACCTGCACCGCGCGGTCAACACCGACGTGGAAACCGTGCAGGCGCGCAAGCAGTCGATCATCTCCAACCAGAGCGCCCTGGAAGCCACTGAAATCGGCTACCAGGTTGGCACGCGCAATATCGTTGACGTGCTCGATGCCCAGCGCCAGCTGTACAGCTCGGTGCGCAACTACAACAACGCGCGTTACGACTACATCCTCAACAACCTGCGCTTGAAGCAGGCCGCCGGCACTCTCAGCCCGGACGACCTAGCTGCCCTGGAGCAGTACCTGAAATCCGACTACAACCCGGATAAAGACTTCCTGCCGCCAGACCTGGCCAAGGCTGCCGAAGCCCAGCTGCGCGGTAACCCGCAATACTGAGTTGAGCATGACGAAAAAGCCCGCTGAATTCAGCGGGCTAATGAGATGGTCACCCCCACACCCTGCGAGGGCTACGCTTTCGCAGGGTGTTTTATTTTCGGAGGCCATCACCATGAGCGAGTCAGCACTGATCGGTATCGATCTCGGAAAACACAGTTT
>Ga0209504_1000823_pt1 | contig 25459 bp, 32 predicted proteins | sample COGITO_mtgs_1005_FD_184791 | JGI IMG/M metagenome (GOLD analysis project Ga0209504, IMG submission 184791) | Pelagic marine microbial communities from North Sea - COGITO_mtgs_100511 (SPAdes) (version 2) | ecosystem: Environmental > Aquatic > Marine > Epipelagic ...
ATAATATATTATAAATGGGAAAAGTTAGAAAATCATCTAAACGCGTTAAAACACGAAGAAAACAAATATCTAAATCAAGAAGAGTTAAAAAGGGTGGTTGCGGACCTAAACGCAGATCTATGAGAGGCGGAAAATATTTATACAAAAGCAGAGCAATTGAAGATATGATTAAATAATTTTTTTATATTATCTATTTATTTTAAATAAATCTATTTTAATATATATATAATATTATAATGGATGATATTCAAATAAGATTGACTACATTAGAAATTAAAGTTGATAAAATATTAAAAAAATTAGAAGGTTCTGAAAAAAGTAGTAGTAATCCATATAATTTTATGTTTGATAGACCACCTGTTCCAAAAACACCTGCTCCTTCAAATAAACGACCAAAAAAAGGTAGAAAAAAGTTTACTAAAAAGAAAAAAAAATTATAATTATATAATATATATATATGGATAAGTATAATAAAATAAAAACTGCTATAATAAATGATAGAATGGATAAAGTAAGTAAATTCAGATATATTACTAATTTATTACATGGATTTAATATAAATAAGATAGATAGTGATGGTTATACATTATTACATCATGCTTGTGAAAACCAACATAATGATATTGTTAAATTATTATTAGATAATGATGCTGATCCAAATATAGGAGACAAATCATTTAATTTAACACCATTACATTGGGCAACTGAATATGAAGATGAAGATATGATAAAATTATTAATATATAGTGGAGCAAATCCTGAATTACCAGACATTCATGGTGATAAACCTAATAATAATGATTCAACAAAAAGAATTCATGCTGAATATCTTTCTAATATTTCTAAATTATTAAAAAGTGAACAAAAACTATCATTCGCAAAAACTGATCATATTGATTTTGATTTAATTGAAACAATTAGTAGATTAATAACATCTCCATCACAAACAGATTTAATTCATAGATTTATAAAACAAGCCGATGATAATCAACATAATAATATAATTAAAATTTATAAAGATAGATTAAATAAAGCAAATAGTATATCTGATCCTCAAGAATCAGAAAAAGAAAGAATAAAAATAGTTACCCAATTTATTAGATATATTCAAAGGAAAAATAAAAAAGGAACTAAAAAAACTAAAAAGAAAAATACATCTAAAAAGAAAAAAATCTAAAAAGAAAAAATCTAAAAAGAAATCTAAATCTAAAAAAGAAATATAAATAAATTTGATTTTAATATTAATATTTTTTTAATATAATAATGAGTATTCTAATTGTTGAATCACCTGCTAAATGCAAAAAGATTCAATCTTTTCTTGATAAATCTTATATTGTTAAATCATCTGTTGGTCATATTAGAACTCTTGATACTAAATGGGCAAATACAGATGTTAAAATTTCCGATGATTTTGAGCCACCATTTATTACTATTAAAGATAAACATGAAGTTGTTAATAATTTAAAATCTGCGTCTAAAAATAGGAAAGTTATATTAGCTGCGGATGATGATCGTGAAGGTGAAGCGATTGCTTGGCATTGTGGTGATATTCTTAGAGTTGATTTTAATCATAATAATCGTATTATCTTTCGTGAAATTACTAAAAAAGCAATTCTTAGAGCATTAGAAAATCCTACAAAAATTAATATGAATGAAGTCAACGCTCAGAAAGCACGATCAGTATTAGATCTATTAATTGGTTATAAATTATCACCTTGTTTATGGGCGAATATTGTTACAAAAGAAAAAGGATTATCTGCTGGTCGCGTTCAAAGTGCTTTGTTAAAACTTCTTTATGATAAAGAAAAAGAAATCGAATCATTTGATCCTGAATATACATTTGATATCCAAGGTAAATTTAAAGAATTGTCTGAAAAAGCAGAATATATATTCGGCAAAGATAATGATGATGTACCTGATGAAGATTATATTAAAGCAATGTTTAAGAAATTTAATGATGATAGATTATTTAAAGTATTTGATAATAAAACATCTGAAGAAAAGAAATATCCTGATAAACCATTTATCACATCATCACTACAACAAGATGCACAGAAATCATTTGGCTATCAAGTTAAAAAAACTATGAGTATTGCTCAAAAATTATATGAAAATGGTAAAATTACTTATATGAGAACTGATTCTACTTATGTATCTGAGGATTTTCAGAGATTATTAAATGATAAAATTGTTGGTGAATATGGTACTGACTATTATAATGCTCCCAAAGTAAAAAAAGTAAAAGGATCACAGGAAGCACATGAATGTATTCGTCCTACTTCACTTGATAAAGAATTAAATCCTGAAAAGTTTGAAAAAGATGAAATTAAATTATACAATATGATTTATGATAGAACAATTAAATCACATATGAAACCAGCTATTTATACAGTAAATTCTATTAAATTACGTAATTCTAATACTCAAGAAATAGGATATTTCACAACTAAGCAAAAAGAGATTAAATTTAAAGGATTCTTAGCATACAAAAAAGATGATAAAAAAGAAGATAAAGAAGATAAAAATATTGAATTTAAAAATGAATATAAAATGATAAGTTGTGAATGTTATGATAAATGTTCGCAACCACCAGAACCATATAATGAATCAGCAATTGTTAAACTTCTAGAGAATACTGGGATAGGTCGTCCTTCTACATATGCTAATATTATTTCAACACTTTATAATCGTAATTATACACTAACAAAAAATATTCAGTTAGATGATTATGATGAAGATATAATCTTTATGGACTCTAAAGGTAAAATTGGTGATAAACAAAAGAAAATTAAAGGAAAGAATATGAAAAATAAAATTGTTGTGACTGAGTTAGGAAAAAATGTATTAAATTATCTTAATAGTAAATTTCATGATATTATTCATAAAGATTTCACATCTGGTGTTGAATCTGATTTAGATAAAATATCAAATGGAGAATTAGTATGGACTAATGTTGTTAATAAAATTTATAATACATTTATGCCGATTGTGATTAAAGAAATTGGAAATAAGATTAAATCTGAAAATAAATCTATTGGATTTATAAAGAAAAAAGAAGTTGTATCTGGAGTAGGAAAATATGGTCCATATCTATTATATAATAAGAAATTTACAAGTATTGATATATATCTTAAATCTAATAAGAAAACAATTGATGAATTAACTATTGAGGATTGTGAAAATATTTTAAAATATCCTATTAAGATTAATAATGAAATACAAGTTTGTTTAGGACCATATGGAACATATATTAAATCAGGTGGTAAGAATTATAAAATCAAACAAAATATTGATTACACTGAAGAATATTGTTTATCTGTTATTAGAAAATAATTACAAATTGTATGAGCATTTATAACACCTAACAATAATTTATGATATTTATTATTTGGTAATCGTCCACCACTTTCAATTATTTTTTTTAAATTATCTTGTAAAATATCTATATTATAAAATATCATATATGTATATAATAATAATGATATAGTATAATAATCATAATGTAATTTTATTAAATGTATAGGAACATGAATAATACTCATATATGATAATATCATATATTGTGAAAATTTATATTCTCCAAAATACAATAATATTAATAAACATAATAATATATCATCACTATTTAAAAAATATAAATCATTTGAGAAATGTAATGTTGATGTAAGTATTGTTATAAAATTTAATATATTTATCGGCAGAAAATATGATAATAATGATAATGTATATATAGGACACCATATATTTATTGGTAACAAGAAATCTGTTATACCGTGAAAAGATATCCATGTATAAATATATTTGTTCATTTAATAAATTTATGAAACAATATTTAAATATTTAAATATTTAAATATTTAAATTATGATATAAATATTATGGTATGTTCATACTGCGGAATGGCTGGACACAATATACGAACGTGTCCTTATAGATCTGATGATTATGTGGTTGATAGAAATAATGATCCTTTTTGTTATACATTAATTACAACGATTTTTAATATATTTAATGGTATTATTACGGGATTTAATACTATTTTTATAATATTAAGTTCAACAAATAATAATAATAATAATAATAATAATAATAATAATAATAATATTAATGTATCACGATACGTATCTGTGAATGGAAGAAATCCTATACCTAAATGTATATCAAATCAAATATATGAAAATAAAAAAGAACAATTAGATTGTTGTATATGTTTATCAAATACAACTAAAGATAATTTTAATATTAGCAATTGTGGTCATTATTATTGTGATAATTGTTATAATGATACTAGGTTAGACAAATGCGCCATATGTAGAAATGTTGATTTTTAATAAATTATCACAAATTCATCATTAATAGTTAAAATGTCCCATATATCATGATATACTTTATTTTCTCTTTTTTCAGATTCATAATTAAATTCTTGTTCCCAATCTAATACATTAAATCCTCTTAACCATTCTTCATATTTAATGTCTTTATTTTTCTTCATATATTCAATCATATCATTTTTTATTTTTTGTTTATATTGAATTTCAGAATCAGTTTTAATCTTATCTAATATTTCTTTTTCAGAACAATCTTCTTCTTTAGACATATCTTCTGATATTATAATACCTTTATCTTTATTTATTTTCTTTTTAATGTTTTTTATCATATATAATAATATTATATAATTATTATTCAGTTGAAAATACTAATTTAGTTACAGATTTATTTGATACACATTTTAGATTTAATGTCATTGGTGGAGTAACTGAATATTCTGGTGCTGAAGGTATAGGTGATATATATTATTGTTATGATCAATTTCTCTTTTATTTTCTCTTATATTCATAAAATTTAATTATTATAAATAAAAAATCTAAGTTAATATATATATAATGGATATTAATGAACGAAAAATGGATGTTATTTGTAAATTAAATAATATTGCTTCAGCTGTTTGTAAAATGAAAGACGAAAAAAAATTTAAAAAAATAGAAACACACGTTAAAAAATTAAATAGTACTGTTGAAAGAAAAAAAACTGTTCGGAAATCATCCAGAAAAAAGAAAACAATGTCTAAGTCTATGTCTATGTCTCATTTATCTGAACCAGATTTAGATACTAGCAAATATGATAGTATAGATAATACCAATTTACCAGTTACTGCACCTGTTGTGGCTTCAAGTCCTTCATTTGACTTTCTGGAACCTAGTAGAGATAGGATGATGGGTGAATCTGAACAAGTACCACCTGTTTCCGAACCTTCCGAACCTTCCAAACCTTCCGAACCTTCCAAACCTTCCGAACCTTCTGAACTTGTATTATCTGAACCTGATCAAGAACCATCTGAACCATCTGTTCCTGAATCATCTGATCCTGAACCTTTGAAAGGAGGATCATTATCAAGGAGATTTTATTAATGTATAAGGATCATTATCATTACAATCTCTTTCTAATATTTTTTTTGTCTTTTTAGATGCAACATATGCGTTTATATCTTTAATAAATGGTATCTCTATTTCAATCATATAGAAATCCATATCTAAATATTGATTAAATATATGAACATTATTTAATAACGGATTTATCTTTTTTAATGGATCTTTCATAGTAAATCTCGGAATATTTATATTTTTTCTTAACTGAATAATTTTAAAATATTTATATTCTTCTAAAAATGTTTTAACTAATTCGGCATAATATTTATCTTTTTCTTTATCATTTGGGAATAATGTATTATTAATATAAAGTCCATTTAATAAATATTTTTCTACATCATATCTTTTAATAATTCTTTCTTTTAATACTGATAAAATATCATATAATTCTTTATCACTTAAACTTGTATATGAACTAAATTCTTTCATAATAGATTCAGCACGGATTAATTGATTAAATGGGACACTATATTTATTGTTATATTCTATTTTAACTGCCATTAATCGTTTATATTCTTCTAATCCCTTTTTATATTTTATAGATTCATCTTGTAAATCTTGTATTTTAGATCTTAATTCAGAACATGTTTTATTATATTTTTTTGTATTTGTAACTCTGTGAATATTAATTTTAGTGTGTTTTTTAAGAATATGAACTAGTTTATTAAAATCATAATATGTTGTTCCTTCTATATTTATTTCTATTCCACCTTTATCAGATTTAAGTTGAAGACCCATAATATTATCATAATAATCATAAACTTTTTTAACAAGTTCAGTTTTTAAAGAAGATATTTGATATTCTTTTAATGGAATACCTGTTATATCACCGTCATCAGATACACCTATACATATTTTCGAGTGAGTAAATTGATCAAGATCACGTAAATATATTTTCTTTATATTTGTTAATGATAAAAGATACCGGTCAAAATATTTATTTATATAATGTATAATTGATTCATATATTTTTTCTTCTACAAATGGTGATATAATTCCTTTATATAGATTGTCTATCTCTGTCAAAGATAAAGGTTTCATTAGATAAAATTCTTTATGTTCTTTAAGAATTGATTCATTACCGATATTATCTTCGAGTGTGTATTCACCCTCAATCAAAGACAAGACTACCATTTTACCAATCTTAAATACTTTCTTCAAATTTAAATTTGAGACAGAGACATAGTTTTAATAAACTCAAACAATCATGTCTAATATGAACAATCGTGATCTCCCAATGTGGTTAAAGAGATGTCTTGTATATGACAATATATCAAAGGGGTTTGAGATACCTTTTGGTATTAGTGAAACAATCTTGAGATATCTGGCTTCACAAGAGAAAAAGAACTCTCATGTATTGATCACTGAACTGAAAGGCGATATTGTCAAATATAATCGACGTGAACATATAAAATATCGACATGATGAAAGTGTATGGTTTGATGATGTATTTTATGATGACTCTATCGGAAGAGGTGGTTTGTGGGGAATGCCTGGACATGGGGTCACTCCTAGAGAATTTTGTGAATCATTTCTTCCGTGTGGTGGAGGGATTAAGATATATGAAGTTTTAAGGGATAATCAGTTAGGTATCTCAATTTGGAATTCAAGAGGAAGCATATTTAATTTAAACATTAGTAGGTTCTTGACTTTATCTAGATGTTTTATTGATTGTGCTAATCAACAGATGATCCAAGCATGTGTTGGTCCTCGAAGAGGAATTGATAGGAATGATATGAAGATGGAAATATGTGAATTTTATGAATATGTGGACCCACCTTTCAGAGCATCATATGCTAGAATGAATCTTAAAAATAAAAGAGATCAATTTTACAAACATACTGATCACATTAATAAGAATGTTCTAGAAGAATGTCCCGATATACTAGAAGAAGAATCAGAGTATTATATGTATCTTATTAAGGCTTCGTTATTGAAAGGATTACCACTTAGAGAAATTCATTAACATCTGAATAATTAATAAACATAAACATAAATTGTATATATATTTTTTTCTAATATAATATATATGTCAAAACAATCAGCTGAAAAGATAATAACAGATGAAATGTTGTTATTAAATGCAATAAAAAAAAATGATGTTGATAAATGTAGAGAAATTCTAAAATCAAATAGTGTAAATTTAAATAAAGAGTTAACAACTAGCGATACTATAATATATACTACCCCATTGACATATGCTGCAAGATTTGGTAATATACAAATTATTAAAATGTTATTAAAAGCTGGTGCCGATCCAAATTATGGTATTGTTAACGAAAGTCGTGCACGACCATTATATGCAGCAGTTCAACAACGTCGTGATAATGATGTTGTAAAAGTTTTAATTGAAGCAGGTGCTGATGTAAATTATAATCAACATTTTTTTTCACCTACAACTGTATTACATCTTGCCGTTAGAGATTACCGTACGGAACTTATTAAGATATTACTTGATGCTGGTGCCAATCCCAATAAACTATCTGATTCGGCACATTCATCAGGAAAAAGTCCACTACAAGTAATATTATCTGGTCCACAAAAATCAGCACCACGTGAAAATTTACCAGGTGCTCCAATGGAAATTGCCAAATTATTAATTGAAGCAGGTGCTGATGTTAATATGTTAAGTAAATCTGGAATGACACCAATACATATAGCAGAAAAAAAACAAAGTTTTCTTAAACTTTTAATTGAAAATGGCGCCGATCCTAGTATCCCAAATAAACGAGGACGAGCACCAATAGATACACCGAAAGTCCGTCAAATATACACAGATATCATTTTATCCAGAGTTAAATTATTACGTGCTCAACAACGTTTAGCATTTGCTACTATGATGCTTGATTCTAATCATGATGATAAAAGTAATGATTTTTTTATGAATATTGCTAAATTTTTAGAATTTACTCCTTTAACACAAAAAACATTAGAAAAAACAAATGAATTATTAAATAGAGCGTTACAAGACAGATTAAAAAAAGAATTTAAAGAAGAAATTAGGGGAACAGTTTATAAATCTTTAAGAGAAGCATTTAAAGGAGAACCAATAAACGATATGGTTGAATTTTATAGTAAACAATTAAAAAATCCTAACTTATCACCAGAACATCGCAAAGAACTAAGAAGAAAAAAGAGGAAGCGTAAAAATCGTGAAGGTATCCCATTAGGTTCAAGTGATGAAAGTTCATCTAGAAAATCTAGATCTTCTCCAAGTGAGGAACTGAGACAAGCAGTTTCTTTAAGTCTAAAAGCATTAAGTTCAGATAAAAGTTCATCGATAAAATCAAGATCAGTAAAATCTAGTTCCAGTTTTGATGCTCAATTACAACTACTTAAAAATATGGGATTATCAGACAAAGAAATAATAGATATAGCATCAGAAGGTGCTAAGAAAAAATCTAAGAAATCTAAAAAATATAAGAAATCTAAAAAAAAATCTAAATAAATATATAAATGGATTATAATTTATTATTATTAATTGAAGCATCTATTGTAGGTATAGTTGTTGCATTAGTAGGCACATTATTAACTTTCTCATTTGTTAAAATAAGTGGTAAATCTACAAAATTTATATGGAATTTTAGTATGTTCGCAGTATTATTCTTGACTGGAGCATTATCTCATATATTATTTGAAGTAATAGGATTCAATAAATATTATTGTAGAATGTTTAATAAGACAAGGAAATAATCTCAATAAAATTGAGATAAATATTGTTTTAAACTTAAACTACATAATGACTCCTAACATGAAGGTAATCACGTTCTATATTTTCACCATCAACATGGTTTTCTTGATCCTTTACTGGACGAATTTCGACTTCACATATAAAGACATCTATTCAGCTACATGTGTTTTCGTAATCAACTTTTCAGCGTATGTATGCGGATACATTTCTGGATCTCACGGCACCGTAGATAAATTTAGATACTACAAATAATTAGTATAATATTATCTTAAAATATATAGACAAACATACTCTTTTTTTTATCACAATTTCTCCAATAAATTTGAGATTAAGATAAATTGATTTAAACACCTCCTTACCGACCGCTGAAGAAGAAATCGCTTACGAACTGATATCTAACTTTACTCTATCTCACATCCAAATACTATCATGTGTGATCACCCAAAAGGACTAGTACACACCTGTCTCTCGGGAGACTTGAAAGGTAAGATCACATTGCCTTCTTATAACCCTCACTGGATGGTCCATACCAAACGGTCCACTTGGGATGATGACCCCGAAAATCACCGGGTAAGCGAAGCATGTATGAAGAGGCAAAACAGAGAACTAAAAGAGAAAGCTTCCTCACCCGAAGACTTCGATGAAGAGTTGAAAATCAAAAAGCGTAGGGGGGATGACGCCTTTCCTCTGGCTGAGAAGATAATAGAAGTCGACAAACCTACGCACAAGTTCCCTAAATGGTTGTATCATGAAGGTCGCACTGGATTAACTTATCCCAAGAAACACCATACAGATAGTTGCGGAATTTCTTGTGTATCAAAAACTTCAGGGTATTGTCTTTATCAGAAAATGTTCGGATATTGTAGTGCGAGAAGAAGTGAATTAGACAAAAAAGCACTCCGCGATCACGGTCATATGGGTCGTCACACTTGCAACAAATGTCGTTTGACAAGGGACCTCGCGTTTGAACCTATCTGCCGCGAAGAAGATTATGGACAGTATCGTTGTTGTGGATATATTCCACAAAATGGTAGACTTCCAATAGTGACAGCATATTTCGGTAGGCGAGGTCTTGGTTATGAAGGAGATTCAGAATTAATATTTAATCAAGAAGAAGGAAGGATTCAACCCTTTGAAGAACCATTTAGTAGTTTACCGGAACCAGACGAAGATAGTGTCCAATTGTGTGAAACTAAAATTACTCCCAATCCATCCAATTCTACTAAGAAACTTCAACCACCTCCAATCAAGAAATCTCAACCACCTCCAATCAAGAAATCTCAACCACCTCCTGAACCGATAAATCCAATACTAGTAATAAAGATGTATAGAAAACCACTGCTTCCATTGCTTCATACATCAGCACGTACTGTTCCCCTAACAAGAGGTCACACCTCTCCTCACCCTCCCCCCATACCAACGAGACCAATTGTAAATTCACCTAGGTACGGAACCTTCTTGTATCATATGTTAAGTTAAATCATTGTGATATAATAAAAAATTTTTTTCTATATATGTAAATAGTATTATAATTTATCTCAATTATCTCAATTATCTCAATTATCTCAATTATCTCAATTATCTCAAAAAATTTGAGATAAAGATTGTTTGAATTTAAACACTTACGTTCTTGATTGACCACCACATACAAGAATTTCGAACAATCATGTCTTCCTCCACGTGTGCTAATCGCATGGCAGAGGTGTCCTCTCTCCTCGCAACACCAAGTGAGGATAACACTGCCAAGGTCTTGGTAATTGTTGCTGACCTGCTTTCCGAGAACGTAAGTATGAAGCAGAAGATGAAGCGCCGGCGCAAGGTCCAGAAGAAAAAAGTCATTGATCTTGAGCGACAGATCGTTGAAACGCGTGAAGAGTCCGAAGCGCGCCTGAAGTATGCTTATGACCTACAATCAGCATATCAGGGACGCCAGAAGATCATGCGGGACGAGATCACTTCGCTCAAGGACCAACGCTCTGCTTTACGCGCGCGCGCTAGCGTACTAAATTTAGGTACGGCCGTGACACGCGGTCAGGTTGAGACGGTGACCGCTTCTGCCGCTGTAGCGAAAGAATACAACGAACAGCGCATCCAAGAGCCGACGGATCAGGTAGATAAGTGTCAGGATCGTCTGGAACAAGGACAGGGTAAAACTTCTGTTCTTGATTCCGATAAAGAGGTGGAAGATGATGAGAGCGCCGAGGATGACGATAGCACCGAGGATGACGAGAAAAAGTGGCGGTATCAGTGGTTACAGGCGCAGAGTTGGTTGAACTGTGAGAAAGAGAGCACCCCAGTCATCCATCCGAACGAGGAAAATAGAGAAGAAGAGGATGAGGAAGAAGAAGAGGAGGAAGAAGAAGAAGAACAAGAAGAAGAAGAAGAGGGAGAACGTGGTGTATATTATCCACCATATTATCCACCAGGACATGACGCGCGCGGAACTACAGTGTCGACCAACATGGCCAGCCACCGCCATGCGGTGTGTCCACCATACAAACAACCCGGCGACGAGATGATTTGTGTCGACCCATCCACTGGTGAAGAACATATCATCACCATACCTGATGGAGTATACACTGGTGATAAGTTCGATGTATGTTTATAAATACTACGGACAAAATAAATAAAATCAAAAAAAAATATAAAATAATATAGACAAAAAATAATACACTTTTTTTACATATAAGAATATTTTTTTATTATATTAAATGCCTAAGGGTAGAAAGAAAGTTATCAATAACAGTAATTGTAATAAAAAACCATATAGAAAACAAACAATCCCAAAAGCAGTTAGAGAACAATGTTGGATAGCATCATTTGGTAAAGTATTTGAACATAAGTGTTACGTAGACTGGTGTGAAAATCTAATAAATCCGTTTGATTATCACGTGGGTCATGATCAACCTGAGAGTAAAGGTGGTACATTAGATATTAATAACATTAAACCTATATGTGCCCGATGTAATTTATCTATGTCAGATAATTACACTATTCAAGAATGGATACAATTGTCAGCACCAGTAAAAGAGAAAAAAGAAAAGTTTTGTGGTTGTTTTTAAATATATTATTATATTATAATGTGTTACTCAGCTGAAGCATCATTAGGCGCGTTTGGATTTTCTTTAATGCTTTCATATATATTGTATGTTAGAAATAAGAATAATGATAGATCGATTGCTATATTGATTATAGGTATTAGTACCATGCAAATTGCTGAGTTTTTTATGCATTTGGATCCGAATTGTAAATCCGATATGAATAAATATAGTTCTATGCTTGGTTTAATGACATTATTATTTATTCAACCAATGTTTAGTGTATTATCTAATATTCATACACAACAAAAAATATCAAAAGAAATAATCACACAAATAATATTATGGATTATTTATGTTATATATATGGTTAAATATTATTGGCCAAAATCATCTGAATGGTGTTCAAAAAAGAATTGTATTGGTGATTGTAAATTATCATGGAATTGGTGGAAACCTGGTTATGATTATATCCCACAAATATTATATCCACTTATTATATTAATAATCCCAATATATGTCTTATATAATATTAAATATAAATCATTTATTTGGTTAATATATATATTAATATCTGTAATATTTATATATACTAATAAATATTTTAATACATTATGGTGTTTCTGGGGACCGATGGGAGCATTTATATTACAATATTTTTTAATATATTAATATATAAAATATATATAAAATATATAAAATTATATATACATTATAATATAATGAATTTATTTAACTTATTTTTATCAATGACATTACCATATATTTATTCACAAAACTCTTGTGATAATTGTATAACTGGAATGATAAGAGGTGAAAATATTGATTGTACTGATTTATGTCAACATCAAACTACCCATTTAACTGACTGCATGGATTATACTAGATGTTTATATGATTATAATATTCGTAAAGTCCATAATATATGTTTATGTGAAAAAACCGATTGTAATTATGAATATGCTTGTCCTCATATTGAAAAATTAGATTTTAAAAATAATAATATAGAAGGATATACCACATATGAAGTATCATTAGAATTAAAGAATTTAAATAGTAATATATATGCTATATATGGTGATCCTATAAATAATATGATAATACCTGAATCATATCAATTACCTGATTATCAAGGTTCTAATGTAGGAGGTATTAATCCATTATTAATACAATATATACCTGATACACAATATGATTCGTGGTTAACTATTCAATTAACAGATGGGAATCCTATGGGACAAGTCGATGCCATAGGTATAGATTTCTCATCATGGGATGAAAATACACCTTTACTAGTAACTGATGGTGCTATATTTTTAGATGATCCTTTACTACAATTATCAAATAATAAAAAATATGTTATAGCACATCTAACTTTACGGAATAATAGAGATCATAGAATGATTATAAATGTTAATGGACGAACCGATGTTAATAATCATGAATCAGGTTCATATGCTGAAACAGATGTTGTAATTGATTTCCCTATTATTTATGAAAGTTCTCATTAAGGTCTCGCAAATTGTGTACCTATATTATGACTATTATTTATTACCTTCATTAAATATCTCCATGATTTTCCACCATCTTTACCTGAAAATTCATCTGCTAATTTATCATAAAATTGTTCTTGAATTAATAACCCGGGTCTTCGAGATTTAACCATTCTTTTTATAAATTCTTTCATTTCTTCATCATTTTCAATATCTTGGATTTTATTGAAACCATATTCTGTTAATGTAACTAATTCACCGGTAATATCATTCGATTTTAAAGAATTTAATGTTTCTTTTAACCATTCTCTAACTCTAGGTGAAATTAATGGTAAAAGATATCCAGAAAAAACTAAATATAACCAGTGATTAGTAATATTTTCACATAAATTATTATTTAAATCGTAATTAAAATCCGTTGAATTATTAAATTCATCCCAAGTCCAAGAACTATCCATTTAGTATTATATGTTTATTTAATACTTAAATATTAAAATATTTTAATATTAAAATGTTTAGATCAAAATCTATTAGAATGTTAGTATGTGATATGGTTGGCACTACTATCCAAGAAAAAGGTATTGTTTATAATTCTCTTTACAAAACAGTAAAACTTATTAAACCAAAATTGATGAAATCAGAAATAGAACAATTCTCAGGATATAATAAATTAGAAGTAATTAAATATTTTGTAGAACAACAGAAAATGGACAGTCCTACAACTGTCATAAATAATCTCGATTCCGAATTTAATTATTATCTTAAAAAAGAATATTCTAATAATGATTCAGTAAAACTTATTCATCCTGCTTTATTACCATATTTTAATGTTCTTAGATATAATGATATTAAAATTTGTCTTAATACAGGATATAATAAAGATATTCAAAATTTATTAATCGATAAATTAGGAATGTTAGATTATATTGATGATTATATATCATCCGAAGAAGTAGATAGAGGACGTCCATATCCATATATGATTAATAGATTAATGGCTAGAAACGATATTGATAATCCAAAAGAAGTTATTAAAATCGGTGATAGTGTTGCCGATATTAAAGAAGGCATAAATGCTGGATGTAATACTGTAGCTGTATTATCTGGTGCTGGTCATGTCCAAGATTTATCAAAAGAAAAACCAGATTTTATTTTAAATAGTATAATGGATTTAAGATTTTATTAATATAAATTATTTATATAAATACACTATATTAGATATTTAAATATTTAAAATTAATATGATAATTGTTATAAATGTTAGATTATTTATGGATTGTGATTGCTGGAGGTGTTGCTTCATTCACCGCTGCCATGGGGATCGGCGCGAATGATGTAGCAAACGCATTTGCCTCCTCAATCGGTTCAAGAGCATTAACAGTTAAATCTGCAGTAGTAATCGCTTCAATATTTGAATGTGCAGGTGCTATATTAATGGGTAGTCATGTTACAAAAACTATTAGAAAAGGTATTGCTGATTATGAATGTTTTGAAGATTCGCCTGAAATATTTATTTATGGGTGTTTTAGTGTATTAATTTCTGTCACAATGTGGTTATTCTTGGCATCGTATTTTGAGATGCCTGTATCTACTACTCATTCTTGTGTTGGTGGTATGATTGGTATGACAATTATATCAGGTGGATTTGATTGTGTAATCTGGTATAAAGAAACTGATTCATTCCCATATATAGGTGGTGTATCTGGTATTGTATTGTCATGGTTTTTATCGCCTATATTTTCTGCTGTTGTTGCTGGATTTATATTTTTAATGACTCGTTTAACTGTTCTAAGAAGAGAAAATAGTTTTGATAAATCGTTTATATTATTACCTGTATTAGTTGGATTAACATTAGTTCTAAATTCATTTTTTATCATATACAAAGGAGGTAAAGGCGTCGGATTAGATGATTTATCTGAATCAACAGCAATTCTAATATCATTGGGGATTGGTATCACATCCGGTTTAGCAATTGTTCCGTTTATACCTACGCTTAAGAATAATGTTGAACAACGATTTGTTAATCAAAATTCACCAGAAAGACAACAATGTATTAATACTAATAGTATAACTATTACTGATGATATGAATAAATGTGAAAAATGTATCACAAATATAAAAAATAATATTAATTATGATGTTCGTGGAGAAATAATTAACAATCCACGAGTTCAAAATATTCATGATAAATCAGAAAAGTTCGATGAAAGAACAGAAGAAAGTTTTAAATACTTACAAATATTCACTGCTATTTGTGATTCATTTTCTCACGGAGCAAATGATGTAGCAAATGCTATTGGACCATATGCAGCGATTATTTCTATTTACATGGACGATGGAGATATGGGTAAAAAAGTAGATATGGGTGATCATGCTTATTGGATTTTAGGAATGGGTGGTATTGGTATAACAGTAGGATTATTATTATATGGATATAAGATTATTAAAGCAATCGGTGTCAAGCTATGTTGTATTACACCAAGTAGAGGTTATGCTATCGAATTAGGTTCAGCAACTATCATTATTATTGGTAGTAGATTAGGTATCCCTCTATCAACTACACATTGTCAAGTAGGTGCCACAATGGGTGTAGCAGCATTAGATGATTTAAAAAAATGTTCAGGGATTAATTGGAGAATCGCATTCAAAGTATTCGCTGGATGGATTATTACATTAGTAGTTGTAGGTAGTACTAGTGCTCTGATAACAGCACAAGGTATATATTCTCCGTCAAAAAATAATGTTGAATGTTTAATTTACAATAATACTTTATAATTATTTATATATTATATAATAAATGATTAAGTATATTTTCGTTTTATTTTTTATCATAATAATTTTATATAAATTATTTATGAGAAAACCTATTAGAATTAATAATATTAAAAATATTATTGTTTCTCCATGTGATGGATTGGTCACAAAGGTTGATAATAATCATATAAGTGTATTTCTATCTGTATTTGATGTTCATTGGCAATATGCTCCTGTAGATTCAACTGTTAAATCTATTGAAACTATTAGTGGTGGTTATAAAATGGCTACTAAACCCGAATCATCGCATAATGAAGGTGTTAAAGTAATATTTAGTTCTAAATATGGTGATATTTCTGTTACTCAACGTGTAGGATTTTTTGTTAGAAGAATACAAAATAATATTAATGTAGATGATAAAGTTAAACAATCCGAACCATATGGTGTTATTAGATTCGGATCTAGAGTTGATATTATATTACCTGATAAAGTTAAATGTATATTAAAAAAAAATCAAAGAGTTATAGGAGGTGTAACACCATTAATTTAAATAACATTACATAATTCAATGATAAATTTTTGTATATTATGTTCTTGAAATGTCAATGTATTATATTCTTTAATCATAATATCATTCACTCTATTTATTCTGTATTTTTTTTCTCTAATCTCATTTAAATTCTTATATTCATTTTTTATCATATTGATTACTAGATCATTTTTGTCTTTTAATTTAGATTTATATAAATCTTTTTCATTCGATAATGTTTCAAATTCCCTATTTAATTTTTCAACCAGTTCAGAACATTCATGACAAGACTCCATTATATTATTTTAATATATTTATAATTTAAATCAAATTTAAAAATAAATATTATATATGAATCATAATCATTCAAATCATAATACAGAATCTGGATCTAATCCTTGTAATGATAAATTAACAGATATAGAATATCTTGAACACATGATTCCTCATCATCAAGTAGCTATAGATATGTCAGAATTATTAGAAGAAAAATCTAATAATCCTCAAATGTTAGAATTATGCAGACAAATTATAAGATCACAAGGTTATGAAATATGGGAAATGACTATGATGAAAAGAAAATTATCTGAAACAATGTTTTCAAATGAGAATGGAGAAAAACCATATGATAAAACTAAATTAGAAATATTTTATCCTAAAATGTCGGCATCTAAAGATGGAAAATGTAATCCATTATTTTTTAAACCTGATGATCACATGAAACATATGGAACATATGGAAATTACTGACCGTAGTTATCTTGAACATATGATACCTCATCATCAAGTAGCTATAGATATGAGTAAAAGATTATTATTACATACAAATCATTCATATTTAATGGAATTCTGTAGAAAACTTATAATTGATCAACAAGGTGAAATATTTCTTATGAATAATATGTTGAATAATACTTATAATTATCATAGTGAATTATTACAGAATAATTAAATATAAATTTGAGATAACAATCAACAGATTATAAATCTACTTATCACATCCCGATGGCATCAGTTATTAAAAAGTCTGTCTACTCCGACGATAATGGTGGTGATCCGTCAAAAATGTGGAAAGATCCTGTTAGGATGGAGAAGTGGTTACTTCAACCTTCAGGTAATGGACGTGTAATTATCATGGAAGAACGTCTTAATGTGATACATTTCAATATCAGTTCTCAAGAATATAATAACATCCAGAATCAATCACAGATGATATTTTGTAGCGCGAATAATTGGCCCGCTTATTGTATCATATATTTAGTCTTAAAAAAAGAAGGTAGGGATGATAAAGATATTATTGATATTCTTAAAATGAAATATTCCGATTAATTTACATTCACAACATATATTGGTTTTAATTCGAGTCTACTAACAGTATTATATTCTTGGCAAAGTGCTATTTGATGAACACAAGGTAAGAAATGGATAATAAAATCCCAACGACTATTATGTAATATATTATATCTTCTACTTATTTTTGTTCTATAATGACCATAGAAACACCCATTTATTGTCATATATACTATTAAATTTAAAATTGATAATAGTGAAATATATTCATATAAATCCATTAATTCCGTATCAATATTTTTTTCAAAATTACATTTTTCTACAACAGATTCTTTTAAACAATCACATATTGTATTATTATTTAATGAACAATTATTATTATAAATTTCAGTATAATTATAATTATTACAAATAGGATCTTTTGTACAATTCTTAATATCTACATTAAATTTATGATAAAATAAACTTATTTCTTTATCAAAAATAAGTGATGAAAATATTAAATTTATGATAAACTGCATGGAAAATATTTTACAACATCCTGCGAAACATTCACCAAATCCAGATATTTCATATATTCTTCCAAATAAACATTGAGGAAATAAACAACCCATAGATAATGAGCATAAATTACTGAAACAACCACATATATTATCAAAATGATTTACATTACCAAAATCTGATATTTTTTGATATTTGTCCATTATAAGTTATAATATTATTTTATTTTTATATCTATTTGTATAAATGTTTGATAATTTAATTGAAGATTATGGACAATTTGGTATTATGATATTACTATTTGTTGTAGGTGCAGCTGTTTATTTAGGATATCTTTATTACCAAAGACAAGAAGATATGAAAAAAGTCAACACTAATTTACATCAGAAAAATGTAGCTGAAAATCCACCTCCACTACCAAATCATCCTAAACAATCACCTGATTTTGTTCCCGCTGAGACATTTAAAGGTGAACAAAAAGGATATGTTTTTAAAAATGGTGATAAAGGAACAGGATATTATAAGGAAAATTAAGAAAAATAATTTAAAAGTAAATATATAATGAATATTAATATGGATAATCAATCCGAACAAAGTGCTGGTTCAACATTACATCCTCCTGTCACCATGACTGCTGAAATCCCTTCTCATGAACTACAATATTTTAAAGAAAAAGTTAAAAGATGGTTATTAATTGATAAACAAGTATCAGATCTTGAATCACAGGTAAAAGAAATTAAAAAAGTAAAAAAAGAATTAATGCCTGAAATTACACAATTTATGGTCACATATAATATTAGTGATCTTAATACTGAAAATGGTAAATTAAAATGTTCAGAAAGAAAAACTAAACAAACTATCAATAAAGCATATTTATCAGGTATTCTACAAGAAACTCTAGGTGATAATAATGATAAAATGAATGAATGTTTAGAAAATATATTAAATAATCGTTCTGTTAAAGTTACTCATGTTTTAACTAAATGTAAAAAGTAGAATATTACAATTATCCACATAGACTTTCTATATCAATATCATAAAATCTTACAACAATAGCACCATAATTTGTCATAGTATATACATTACCATCATTAGATACATAACATGAATTTTCTGATGGTGATCTATCATATGTTGAACAACCAGCAACACATACTTTAGTATCACATTCACTAATTTTCTTTTTTGATAAATTACCTGTATCATATTCACAATATTTTGCTTCTCCATTGCAAGATATATTACATGATTTTAATCTATTTTTATCATTTTCTAATATTGTATTACAATATTTATTTTTATCAACTTTTTTTTCACCTTTAGAAAATGTTGATATATATCTACTAGTTTGAACATCTATTTTTTTTCTTTTAAAACAACTCCCATTATTATCTATTTCTGATACTTTATTATTACAACTATCTATATTAGCATTTTTAATATATTTAGAATCATAATCACATGGAAATTGTTTTAAATTTGTAAAATTTTCTTCCCATGGATCTGGATCACCCCATTCCCATTCATCCATACCCCAACAATAACTTTGATGTTCATTTTCACCCGTGTGTAACCAATGACAAAAAGTTTTGGGAATGTTTGCCGATACATTCATATATTGTCTGCATAGTTTCTGACCACATGCTGTATCTGCGAACTGTCCGTTATCATCAAGTTTTCCTGGACAACTTATTAGATTTTGAGGAATAACAGGTAAACTTCCTAATTTTCTACTATATTTATTTATAATTTCTTTTGCTGAATTATTTTGAACCCAGAATGGTGTCCAATTAGTATCATCTATATTTTTATCAGAATATATTATCTTTTGTTCAGAATATTTAGATGTACCACAATAACTTTTGTCTAAATCACCGTTCATAAATGGATCTATTTTAGTACTCATTATTTGGTCAGATTTACTAGTATATGAATTATCTATTAAAGGTATATAATCCATGTATATAGCATTAGATATTCCATCTACACCAGAAACATCTATATTTACAAGCCAATCTGGACTATTATTATTTGTATTCCATACTGTCCACTCACCAGAAGATCCAGATGGTTTACCTGATGGATTACCATTTTTAACCTTCCCATTTATTGTTCTTAATCCAAATATTACACCTGATTGATATGTATTAAAATATAATATTTTATTTTCTCCTTTATTTAATACAAATGAAATCATGTCACCATTTGGATATTTTGTTTTATTAATATAATCATAAATATTATTGTTATTGGGTGCGCCTGGATTATTCATACAATAATATTTCATTTCATAATTTGTATTATTTTCAACTAATAGAATTGTTATTGGTTCATTTGGTTTAAGATTAAGCTTAAATAATTCAGATTTTGAAGCATTTAATAAATTAATTGAAGGTTGTATATTTTTTGGAGTGGTAGGTGGCGCTGGTGCTGGTGGTGGAGATGGTGGTGTTGGTGTTGGTGGCGGTGGTGTTGGTGGTGTTGGTGGTGTTGGTGGCGGTGGTGCTGGCGGTGGAGATGGTGGTGTTGGTGGCGGTGGCGCTGGCGGTGATGGTCCCGGTGTTGGTGGTGTTAGTCCCGGTGTTGACCCCGGTATTGGTGTTGTTCCCGGTGAAAAATCTGGATTATATTCTCGTTGTGAATAATCTATACAATTACCGTTTGAATCTATATGATAATTCTCACCTAATTTATCACATTCATCGGGTTCACAATTATATAATGCATATATTGTACATTTCTCTCTATCATCACATAATTTTGTATATGGATTACAATATCCTGTATTACAATCATTATCTTCTACACAAGAAGCATTATAATTACATAATCCTTTATAACAAGTTTTCTTATCTATCTGACCGTCTTTAAATATACATTTTATCCCACCTTCTCCAGAATTTTGTAATATACTATATTTCCTATATTGACTCCCTGTCCCACAATCAACTGAACAATCACTCCATGAATCAAATATTCCTATACAAGGTTGATCGACTGGTATATTTTCTTTTGATATATATTTCTTTAAAAACATATTTAATTTATCAAACACTATATCTAAATAAAATTTTGATTCTCTATTTTTTATTATATCATCATTTAATGAATTTATAAAATTATTTTTATAGTCTATTTCTTCATAAGTTTCATATGATTGTCCTTCAATTATATTATTTGTTATATTATATCTCAATCTTATAATATAATATATCATAAATAAAAATATTGATATTGCTAAATAAATATTTGTTTTACATAAATAATAAATTAGAAAATTAAATAATATTAATAATATTATTTTATTCATATATAATATAATATATATAATATAATATATATTATATGCCTAAAAAAACTATGAAATGTATTACAAGAAAGAAAAAAAATGATGAAAAATATTTTTTCTGTTTTGATTCTTCAAAAAAAACAAATTTAAAGTCAAAAAAACTATCAAAAGATAAATATAATCAATTACTTAAAAAACATAAATCTAAAAAACTCACAAAAAGAGAAAAAAAAATATTAGAAAATGAATTATTTAAAAAATATTGTAAATGTATTAGAACTTTAAAAAGATCTAAAAATAAAAAAATGTATGATGCTAAATATGGTATATGTATGAATAGTATTTACAAAAAAAGAAATATTGAACCACCTTATAATGCTTCTAATAAATGTAAATAAGTTTAAATATCGTAAAAATAAAATATAAGTGGTTATAAATGAGTGATCTAAATATTACCGAAGTTACTCTTGATAATTTTTCTGAGACTATGACAAAATATATTTCTGATAAATGTATCAAAATTACTGATATCGACTCTATGATTGAAACTTATGTCTCCATGTTGGGTGATCATTACCTTTTTAAGTTCGATCGTGACCTTCTTAAAGATATGCTTGTCGATTTAACATATATGTATTCTCCTAATGATGATGCTAATAAAGATCGTGTTCTTTATCATCTCGTTGGATCTGATGATGATGATGATGATTCAGATGAAGATCAAAATGATTTAATGAGTAAATTAGTAAATAATCTAGGCGGTATGGAAGGATTTTCTAATATGATGACTAATATGCCGAATATGTCTAATCAAACTAATGATGATGGTGATAATAATGGTGGTAATGATGATAAAATCGACGAAGTTAATTAATGATAATATAACTAAATTTGATTTTTAAATTTTTTTTTTGTAAAATGCTTGAACAACTATCTAAATACACATTCATTGTATATGAAGATATTAAAATCGGTGAATTAATTGCTACAGGCAATGTAGGTGTTTATAAAGGTGAATACAATAATAATAATGTAGCAATCAAAGGATATGAATATAGTTTATGTAATATCGATACTATAAAAAAAGAAATAAATATTGGTCATAACCTTAAATCTGAAAGACTAATGAAAATATATGGATATTCTTATAATAAAGATCAAACTTGTTTATATCTTATAATGGAGTATATTAATTCATGTGATTTACATGATTATATAGGTCAATATTATGAAAGAATCACTAGTGATAAACATTTATATGTTAATGATTATGGTTGTTATTTAATGCCTTATGATACTAAACGAAGTATTATCTCTTCATTACTTAAAGCAATTCGTTCTATGTATAGAGAAAATATTATTCATGGTGATCTTAAACCACCTAATCTATCTATTCACAGAAAAGATAATGAAATATACTTAAAAGTGATAGATTATGGTACTTGTCATAAATCCAATATGACTCAGTTAGATTATTGTTGTGGGACTGATGGATATGTATCGCCCGAAATGAATGAAAAATATATCCTAACACATAAATCTGATATTTATGCTGTTGGTGTTATTATGACTGAAATATGGTGTGGTAGTATTAAATATGATGATTATAAAGGAGCACGTAACTATTTACTCAAACTATTACGTATTATTAAAAATGATGATCCTGACCTAGAAAAGATCATAAAAAAATGTATTGAAATTAATCCTGATAAAAGACCTGATATATATAAATTAATAAAGATATTTACTAAATATCTTGATTATAAAACAAGATGAAGTGTTGATTCTTTCTGAATATTGTAGTCAGCTAGAGTTCTCCCATCTTCTAACTGTTTACCCGCGAATATAAGTCGTTGCTGATCAGGTGGAATACCTTCTTTATCTTGAATCTTTGCTTTAACATTCTCAATAGTATCACTCGATTCTACCTCCAGTGTAATAGTTTTTCCTGTTAGTGTCTTAACAAATATTTGCATTATATTATAATATAATTATATATTTATTTTTTTAAATAGTAAAAAAATTTATTACTAACTATTCATATTGATTTATTTTTTCACTGCAACTGTAAGAGAAGAACATAGAGATTCGTTTTTATCTACAACTGCTTTATCTGATTCAATTTCCATCTTGAGTTGACGAATATATTCTTGATATTGTCTAAGCCGTGTTTTTTTTGTGCTTATTCTTGTTGCTGCTTTCTTCACATCAGGGTTTTTCTTTACTTGAGTCAGATGCTTGCTTAGAACCTGTTTTCTAAAACTCTTGTAATTCCTGACTGATTTAGGCGCATCAAGAGTATCAAAGAGATAGTGATCAATATTGGTACATAGATGTGAGTGATTGTGACCTACTCTCCCATTATGTTTTAGTACTGCTTCATCTAGACACTTTTTCGCAAAGATATTTTGATCTTTATCTGCTACTATATGATTAGTTTCGGTCTGTCTTGCTGTCCTACTAGCATCCATAGAAATGTCGAGAATACTGACAGCGGGCACACATCCACATCGCCACATAGTGCTTGAGAACGAAAATTCATGATGATACCAAGGGTGACCTAAATATGCGTGATAGTTCGCTCTATACTGATGCGACCATGGGAGTTCCTCAGACGGTGTGCGGTCCTTATGATCCGATAAACGAGGACCTACATGAATTGACTTATCTGTGATCTTAAACTTATCTCTCAAAGACTGGACATACAACCGCTTCCAAACATCATTTGACATAAAGGTATCGCGCAGATAGACAGACATCATAGACATCGCGCCAAATTCCTTCATCCCCAGATGGATCGCAATACACTCTACAATAGTGTGATATGGAATGTCATCGAAAGTAATGTGTTCCATATTGACTCAGTTGAATGTGATTTCTAAATAATATATCTTTATCTCAAATTTTTGGATTGAGATATGACAAAAAAAGTTCCCACTTACAAGCATAGCCAAGATATAAATCCTAGGAGTCATCCCCCGTTCACTTGTAAGTTTTTCATAGTCCACTCGGCACATTATAGCCCGAACAATATTCATTGTCATGATTTGTAGCAGGCACACCGCCGTCTCCAGCAGGACACACTACATTAATTGTCACTTGTGTTGCGGCACACTTATAAAAGGCGTGTACAACGCATACACACAAGAAGGGGATCTGCTTCGACCCACCATTGGCCGCACAGACAGGTCGTGGCTAGGGACCCGGGAACAATGACATTTGACAAGGATGTCATCCCCAATTAAATGTTAATCTTTATCTCAAATTTATTGAGATAATCACTTTTGAGATTACTGATGTATATTACAATGATTACATACATAAAATATATTATCAGGATTTGATGTTAGTATATCTTCCAATGTGTGAGATATGACAAAAAAAAGTTCCCCACTTACAAGCATAGCCAAGATATAAATCCTAGGAGTCATCCCCCGTTCACTTGTAAGG
>Ga0209504_1000824_pt1 | contig 25431 bp, 21 predicted proteins | sample COGITO_mtgs_1005_FD_184791 | JGI IMG/M metagenome (GOLD analysis project Ga0209504, IMG submission 184791) | Pelagic marine microbial communities from North Sea - COGITO_mtgs_100511 (SPAdes) (version 2) | ecosystem: Environmental > Aquatic > Marine > Epipelagic ...
AATACCCCTAATTTTGCAGGTTTAAAAACGGTTGTATTCCCCATAATAAGCGCAGGAATCAACAACGCAAAGGTTTCGTTTAAAGGATAGTTGTAGGGACCTAAACATAAAACCACGCCAATAGGGCCCCGTCTGATGTGTGCATAAACGCCAGAATGTTTTTGAAACTTAGCTGAATTTCTATCTAGCTGTTTATAGTCGTCAATGGTGTCATATATATAGTCGACTGTTCGGTCAAATTCTTTTTCAGAATCTCCTAAGTTTTTTCCAATTTCCCACATCAAGTATTTAACAATCGTGTCGCGTTTGGTTTTCATTTGCTCAGCAAATTTTTCCATGCAAGCAATTCGATCGCCAACTTTCATTGTAGGCCACAATCCCTGACCATTGTTGTAAGCCTGAGAGGCAGAATCTAAAGCTTCGAAAGCCTCTGTTTTGGTGAGTTCAGGAACGCTTCCTAACAGCGTTGGTTCATAAGTATCCGTTGATGAAATTGTAGAATAAACATCGGTCATTTTGCCCGACCATTCTTTTAATTCACCATCTACTAAATAAGTAGTTTGTTTGACAAGACTGTCAATTTTGAACGCTTCTGGAATAGTTTTAAGAGTCATATAATTGGTTGTTAGTTTGTAGGCGAAATTTAGGAAAATATCATCCATAATTATCCTAATGAAACGTTAATCTTGATAATTAAGTCTCAAAACACAAGGGTTAGTCTATAATTAATACTGATTATAAATTAAGGAACCCCTAGTAAACAGGGGCTGCTCTATAATTATTTAAATGTTTTCAAGTGCTTCCATTGCTTCTCGCCATCTCCCATGAATTTCATCATAACCAACCGTAAAAAAGATGTACAGAGTGTATGCAAAGTATAAGACATTAATAATCAGTATAATTAATGCGATTGTTTTGGCGGTATTCATCGCATTAATATTACCTTCATAGTTGTCTGGATTTTCTATCGCGGACTTCAATTTTTTATTGGCGATTAAATAGGCGGGGCCCGAGACTAAAAACCCAAGTCCACCAAAGCAGCAACATAGCAATCCGAAAATACTGAGAACATAAATGAGAGTCGTGTTTAATTGTTTTTTCATTGAAGAAATATTTAATTATAAAATTGTTTAATGGTGAAACTTAGTAAAATCGTTGCGATGGATACTATCGACAATAAATTGATGCCTTTTTGATCGTTTTTAAATTTATAAAATCGGGTGATGACTAAGTAAATCAAAAGAACCAACAAAGGATAAATTGCGGCATACATATAAAACGCTTCAAGAAAATGGCCTCTTAAGATCAAAACCAAGGACCTTTGAAATCCACATCCCAAGCATTCAAACCCAAAAAGTGTTTTGCTAAGACAAGGCATCATATAATTTTCTAGAGACATTTATGGACTGTTTGATCGTAGGTGGCTCAAATTAAGAAAATTATTTTCGAAATAAAAAATAGATATTACTATTTATCATTAATTCAAAAGCTGTAATTTTGATTTCTAAGTTAACTCTCATGTCCAAACGATCTATTTATTATTTGTGTTTAGTGTTAGGAATCGCTTTGGTTTTAGTTTCTGAATTTCAAGAAACACCAAGTATTCTGCTACAAATTTGTGGTTTGAGCGTACTGATGTTGTCCTTATATCAGTTATCAAAAGGGATTGAAGACCGCCCATCAAAAGATTCTTTTATAGAAAATGATGAAGAAGAATGAAGTTTAAAATCAATGATTCTGTGGCTGTATTGGATGATGATTTGTCCGGCACGATTACTAAAATAGAAGGCTCCGAAATTACGGTGGCGACTACCAATGGATTTGAATTGGTGTTTGAAGCCCATGAATTGGTGAAAATAAATCAAGATAAACTTATGGATCGATCGCTGTTTTCTAACGCTTCTTTAGAAAGTGTACTATCGGATAAAGAATCTAAAAAACGTCAGAACCCCCCAAGAGTCTCTACGAAGGAACGGGCACAGCCTGCCATGGAAGTGGATTTACACATCAATCAATTGGTGCGATCTTCTCGTGGGATGCAAAATCATGAAATGCTGAATTTACAGTTAGAAACCGCTAAGCGTCGTTTAGAATTTGCGATCCAAAAACGAATTCAACGCATTGTGTTTATTCATGGTGTAGGGGAGGGAGTCCTTAAAATAGAATTGCAATACCTTTTTAAACGGTACGAAAATTTAAAGTATTATGATGCCAATTACCAAAAATACGGACAAGGGGCAACAGAGGTTTATATTTTTCAGTCCAAACCGCCTTCTAACGTCTCTGTGTATTCATAAGTTCCGAAGAAAAAATTATCAGTTGCCAAAAGGGTGAGGTCAATATCTTCGAGGGAAATATTAATAGAATATGTTCGTTCAAATTTATTTGCATTTACAGCCGTCACAACATACGCATCTTCATAGTTTCGATCTAAATACCGAGCTTTTTTATTCTCTGTTTCTCCTGGAGAGATATCATCAGACAATATACCGTTATTGTTCTCATCTTCTAAACGCGTAGGCGTGGCATCTCCGTCATCATTATCGTCCAAATAATCGGGAGTTCCATCCCCATCGGTATCTTGAGCATCCGATAAGTCGCCATCACCATTTGGGTCTGGATTTTCATTTAAAGTAAGCACATTGTCGCCATCATCATCATTGTCTATATAATCATCAATGCCATCCCCATCGTAATCGCCATCATACTCAAGAGCGTTTGGCACGCCATCATTATCATCATCTTCAAAAGTGGACGTAAATATAATGGTGCCGCTACTCACCTTGTAACCTTGAATTACAGAGACTGTGGCATCTGGAATTACTTGACAAATATAGTCTGTTGGATCATCTGTATAGGTTCGGTAATCAAATCGAACAGAGCTTCCATTGAGGGACATTTCTGTGATTTCTTCAGGAGTTGTAGGTTTTAAAATAGTCATGGAGGTCGCATTCTTCGGAAACAAAAGGGTGAGGGATTCGAAAGGATCTTCTTTGGTGTCGTATAAAATATAACTATTGGTGTTGATTTCGCAAAGGGTTAGGTCTTGATCAAAATCAAATTCAACATTAAGAACATCCCCATCATCACAGGACAGAAAAAAACTACAACTAAATAGTAAAATTAAAACGGATCGCATATCAAACATATTTTATACAAAAGTAACCGATTTGTTAATTAGTTTGAAAGTTATTTGACAATAATTTAATTTGATTAAATTTGTGACAAATGAGAACGCTTATGGATTCAATTTATTTAGATAACGCTGCGACCACACAAGTAAGAGATGAGGTGATTGATAAAATGGCGTCGGTCTTAAAATCTTGTTATGGAAATGCGTCTTCAACCCATGGTTTTGGACGTTCTTCCAAATCTATTATCGAAAGTTGTCGCAAACGTATTGCAGCTCATTTTAATGCGTTGGCTTCTGAAATAGTGTTTACAGCGGGTGGGACCGAAGCGGATAATTTAGTACTTCAGTCGGCTGTAAGAGATTTGAAAGTCACGCATATCATCACGACTAAAATTGAGCACCATGCAGTGCTTCATACGGTTGCCCAATTAGCGATTGAATATGGTATTAGCATCAGTTACGTGGAGGTGTTATCCAATGGAACGATTGATTATAATCATCTTGAAACGCTTTTAAAATCAACTCAAAAAACCTTGGTTTCATTGATGCATGTCAACAATGAAATAGGCACTATTTTAGACCTTCAAAAGGTGGCTGATTTGTGCCAAACGAATGCCGCGCTGTTTCATACTGACTCCGTTCAATCTGTTGGACATTATCCGATTGATTTACAAAAAATACCTCTCGACTTTTTAGCGGCGAGTGCACATAAATTTCATGGACCCAAAGGGATTGGTTTTGCTTATATTCGAAAAAATTCAGGGTTGAAGCCGCAAATTCTGGGGGGTACGCAAGAACGAGGCATCCGTGCCGGAACTGAAAGTATTCATGATATTGTAGGTTTAGACCAAGCTTTGTCGCTTTCCTATGAATATCTTGAGTCTGAAAAATCACAGGTAAAAGCTTTGAAATCCTATTTTATGGATCAATTAATAACTCAAATACCATCGGTTAAATTTAATGGTTCTTGCAGTGATTTAGACCAAAGTACTTATACACTTGTAAATGTGTGTTTGCCTGTTTCAGCGGCGAATGCGCCGATGTTTCTGTTTCAATTGGATTTAAAAGGCATTGCATGCTCCAAAGGAAGTGCCTGCCAGAGTGGAAGCGGAAAAGGCTCTCATGTGTTAGCAGAAATTCTTTCGGAGGCAGATCTTATGAAGCCCTCCATCCGGTTTTCATTTAGTATCTATAATACCAAAGAAGAATTAAAGCATGTGGTTGATATTTTGAAGGATTTAGTCAACGAAACGACGTCTTAAAATCGCATCCCTAATCTCACATTAAATACGCGCGGCGTCAAGTAATTTGGAATCGCATATTGACGTTTCGAATACACATCTCTTACCCATGTATTTGTAATGGAATTTTGAACATCAAACATGTTAAAAATTTCAACTCCAACAGATAATTCTTTAAATCGTTTTTTCCATCCATTTTTAGAAGTGCTTTTGGTATCAATAATCACATAGGACATGCCAACATCGGCACGCTTATAATCGGGCAGTCGATTTTGATAATTATAAGGACTCGCATAACTTGGAGAGCCTCCAGGAACCCCTGTATTGTAAACGAGGTTTAGATACATTTTTAGGTTTGGTATTTTAGGTACATAATCCTGAAAAAGAATTCCAAATTTCAAACGTTGATCGGTAGGGCGTGCGATATACCCTTGGTTGCTAATGTTCTCTTGAGTGTTTAAATAGCCAAATGAAAACCAGGATTCAGTACCGGGAACAAATTCCCCATTGAGGCGTAAATCCAAGCCATAGGCATAGGCTTTCGCATTATTATCTGCGGCGTACCGAATGCGGACGTTTTCAACGGTATACGGATTAACATCCGTTATGTTTTTGTAATACGCTTCTGAAACCAGTTTGAAAGGACGGTCCCAAATTTTAAAACTATAGTCGTTAGCGAGTACTAAATGCACCGATTTTTGTGCTTTGACATTGGTATTGACAAGACCGTCATTATCTCTTAGCTCACGATAAAAAGGCGGTTGGTAATACAATCCACCACTCAAACGAAATAACATATCCTTGTTCCAGTCGGGTTTAATTGCCAATTGTACTCTCGGACTCACCACAGCTTGAGACTTGCTTTCGATCCCATCGCCTTGTACGTTCCATGCATGGTAACGGACCCCCACATTGGCATACACTTCATGATTTCCAACCATGCTTCGTCGGTTCCATTGTCCATAAGCTTGGATTCGATTGAGTTGGGTTTTGTTGGTCGAACGAATGTTTTTATAAGGCACTAAAGGCCCTTCATAGGGAGTGTAAGGTTGATCGTTAAAACGGCCTACTTTTGGTGGATTTATAGAAAATCCAGCCGAATCAATCACTTCCCACTCTACAATACGGTCGCGAATGTCCTCATGCGTATATTTAATGGACCATTCAAAATTATTTTCGCCTGATTTTAAATGTCCTTTGTGCTCCACATTTGTGATTAAGGCATCCAAATCGTTTCGGGCATGGTTAATTTGAGACCCAATCCCTTCCGAAAACTCGACTTCTCCTAAATCTTCATCTCCAATATTACTATTCACTTCGCCCAAGCGGTATTGAGCTAAAATATCAAAATACTCCTGTTCGGTGGTGTGAAAGGTCGAAGTAATTAGTTTTAATGTTAGGTTTTCATTTACAAAATAACTCCCTTTAAAAGCTCCGAAATAGGTCTGGTATTTGTCATTTTCTTGGCCTTCATAAAACACGATTAACGCTAAGGGGTCTTGCAAGGTTCCAAAGTTAGTTTGACGCGTTTGAGGCTGGTAATTATAGTCGTTAATCGCTAAATTTCCTAAGAAGCTTAAATGAAATTTATTTGAAAACTTATAGGTCAGATAGGTTTGAGCATCGGCAAATTTTGGGGTGTAATTGGTTTCAGTTTCTTTAGAATCTACTAACAGACTGTTATCGCGATATCGAAGCCCTAGAAGTGCTGAAAACTTAGAATCATTACTCACACTTTCGACAGTAATACTGCCGCCGAGTAAACTCAAATCAGCTTGCACACCAAATTCGATGGGGACTCTATAGGTGATGTCTAAAACAGACGATAATTTATCTCCATACTTGGCTTGAAACCCGCCTGCAGAAAAATCTAAATTCTGTACCATATCAGAATTTACAAAACTGAGCCCTTCTTGTTGACCGGAACGCACCAAAAACGGACGGTAGACTTCAATTTCATTGACATACACCAAATTTTCATCAAAATTTCCGCCCCTAACAGCGTATTGTGTGCTTAATTCATTGGAGATATTAACCCCTGGAAGAGTTTTTAATAAATTTTCAACGCCTGGCTGCGCCCCTTTGATCGTACGAATCAGTTGTGGTGATATGGTAGTAACGCCTTCCAATTCTTTTCGTTTTGAGCCTCTAATGACGATGGTTTCAATCTGCTCATAAGTCGTTTTTAAAACAGGGTTAAATTCGAGTTCCTCTCCATTTTTTAAATTAAATGGCGCTTCTAAATATTTGTAATTTAGATGTGAAAATCGAATTTTAACAGTTTCATTTGCAGGGATTTTTAACAAATAAAATCCATTTATATTAGTTGTCGTTCCTCTATTATTAGCAATCACATTGACTCCCGCAATTGGTTCGTTAGTTTCATCGAGTACGACGCCGCGAAGTGTTGCAGATTGACAAAATGCAATGGATGGTAAGATTAAGATTAGTAGTAAAAATTGGTAAGCAGCGTTTGATTTCAAATTATAAAATTATTATTTTCTGTAAAATATAGATTCAAATGTAGAACTATTTCCAACATTATCGGTTACAATGATTTTTAAATTATTTTTAGTATCGGTGACCACACCATCATTAAAATCGTGGGTTAAAGTTTCTGTTTTAGTATCGTACTCCATTAAAATCCATCGATCATTTAGAGTGGCTCTGTAATTTTTTATGCCTGTAATGCCATCCGAAATTTTAACTTTCAAATACCGGTACTTACTCATCCAACTATTATTTTTAAAATTTATTGCCTTTATCTTTGGGTTTTCAGTATCAATTCCTAGGGTGTAATCTCCTAAATATTTGGTACGGGCCGTCAAAACATCCCCTCGTCTTTTAGTGGAGGTATAGTAGAGTTTGTTTCCATAGCGCGACACACTTCCAATAAACAAATTCTCCTTGTCGGTTGCTTTATATTGACTAATATCAAAGTTGATATTCATGGATTTTTTTAAAGGGATATTGGCTTTGTGAAGTTTTAAAGTATCATTCGTAACGTCAAAAACGATGGCAACATCTTCATAAAAGGAGTCTTTATAAATTTGAACACTCACAGATCCTTTTTCTAAAAGTGTTTCTTCGGAGGCAATAATGTTTTGAAGAACCTGAGTTTTGATCTTTGCTTTAGGGAGGTCTTTTTGAAGGCCTATAATTGGGATGTTCAATTTGGATTCGTTGCCTTTATAGTCACTAACGCTTATTTTATAAACAGAATTAGTGTTGTCTTCAATGGATACAATTCCTTGACTTTGATGGTTTTTAAGAAGTTTTAAAGGGTTATTACTATTAATAAATAATTTTTGAATCCGTTTTTTGGTCTCATAAAAATAGCCATAATCAATATATCTGTTTAGATGTTTTGTTTCACTAAATGAAAAACGTTTAAAATCAACTTCTAAACTTTTGGCGCCGTTAAAAGTGGTTTCAATTAAGCTGACCCCATTTTTATTGGAGGCATAATCTTGTCGGTCTGTACTAATAATTCCAAATCCAATTTCCCCAAAGGCGGTAATTTGTTCCGTTTTATAAGTTCCATCGGCTAACTTTATCAACCTAATTTTCACTCTGGTGTTCACTCCATTAATATGACTACCTTCAGATAATGGATATCCAAACAATTCATACACTTCAGGCTTGGTGGTGTCTTTGATATCCAGACCGAACAACATGGGGTTCATGGGGCGTTCTTGTTTATCTCTAATCTCAAAATGTAGGTGAGGTCCACCAGAACCTCCAGTATTTCCGGTATAAGCAATCACTTCTTTAGCAGCTACTTTGAGCGTTTCGGCTTTCGGAAATAATTCCAATTCAAACGTTTCTTTTTTGTACTGTTGTTGTTTAACGTATGCTTCAATACTTGGAGAAAACTTTTGAAGATGTGCATAGACTGTGGTGTATCCGTTGGGATGGGTAATGTATAAGGCTTTTCCATACCCATACCTTGAAATTTTAATACGACTAACGTACCCTTCAGCAGATGCATAGGTTTTAAAACCTTCTTTCCCTTGTGTTTTTATGTCTAATCCCGAATGAAAATGATTGGTACGTAATTCAGCAAACGTCCCCGATAAAACCAATGTGATATCGAGTGGGCTCGAAAAATAATTTTGGGGGTATGGATTTTGTGCGTTACAAAATGATATCACAAAAAGAAGGAAACAGAAACAAGCTTTCATAAAATTCAATAGAGTTGCTAATTTATACAATTGAACCTAAATAGAAAAATAAAACACAGATATCAATTGTATCACAGAAATAAATTAAAATATACCTTAAAACAATTGCGTTATTAAGTATGGAATGTTAAATTTGTGAAATAGGTATTGTAACTGCAAATGAGTAAAATCGAGTTAATTGTCAATTCTTTAGAGCAAAAAGTGAAACGAGTTTTGCATGAAATGACTCAATTAAAAAAAGAAAATGCATTTTTGAAAGATGAATTACTAAAAGCAACGACTTTGAGTTCAAAACAAATGCAAGCGCTTCAGCATAAAGAAGACGATTATAAGACACTCAAATTTGCAAATTCAATCCTAGGCAGTGACGACAGTAAAAGAGAAACGAAGCTTAAAATTAATACTTTAATCAAAGAGATTGACGATTGTATATCGAATTTATCGGATTAAAGCTTAAAGCATATGAGTGAACGGTTAAAAATAAAATTATCCATAGGCAATCGAGTATATCCATTGACTATCACTCCCGATCAAGAGGAAGGGCTTCGAACAGCCGCCCAGAAAATTGAGACGACGATTAAGCAATTTGAGAAGAGTTACTCTGTTCAAGACAAGCAAGATGTACTGGCCATGTGTGCCCTTCAGTTTGCTACTCAAAATGAACAAAAAACAATAGATAACACCAGTTTGAATGAAGATTTAAAATTGCGTCTAATTGCAGTAGACGAATTATTAGACACCCATTTAAACAACAACGTTCTTTAAATAAAATAAGGTTACTGCCTATATTGATCATTTTTTTGATAAACTCAACGGAAATTCTTTAAAAAGGAGTGCGTTTAAGTTGTAAAAGCATGCTGTCTTGTTACAGATCCTTGATCAGCTTTTCAACTCTAAATCTTGTATTTATGGAGTTTATACAAAAACCAGATTGATGTAGGCTTTTTTTTTAAATTAAATTATCAACTATGGAATCCAACATTATACTCATCGGTTTAGGAGCTGCAGTCTTAGGACTTGTCTTAGGACTCATCATCTCCAGCATCCGTGAAAAAAGCAACGCCTCTCAACTCACTAAAAATGCGAAACGAGAAGCCAACGTCATCCTTTCTAAAGCAAAATCTGAAGGAGAATCGACCAAAAAAGATAAAATATTTCAAGCGAAAGAACGGTTTTTAGAGCTAAAATCCGAGCATGAACAAGTCATTTCATCGAGAGAAAAGAAAATGAATGAGGCTGAAAAGCGCACCCGTGACAAAGAATCTCAAATTTCTTCAGAACTTTCTAAAAACAGAAAACTATCAACGGACTTTGAAACTAAAATCAAGGATTATGATCATCGTCTCGATATTCTAACCAAACGGAAGGAAGAAGTAGAAAAAGCGCACAAAAGTCAAATTCAACAATTGGAAGTCATTTCTGGGCTATCAGCGGAAGATGCAAAGCATCAATTGATAGAGTCTTTAAAGTCGGAAGCTAAAAACGACGCGATGGTCTTTCTACAAGATACCATGGAAGAAGCTAAGTTGACTGCCGAGCAGGATGCGAAGAAAATCATCATTAACACCATTCAACGCATCGGAACCGAAGAAGCGGTTGACAATTGTGTATCTGTGTTTAATATTGAATCAGACGATGTTAAGGGGCGAATTATTGGACGTGAAGGACGTAACATTAGAGCGATTGAAGCGGCGACTGGAGTTGAAATTATAGTCGACGATACGCCAGAAGCAATCATATTATCCTGTTTCGATTCGGTACGAAGAGAAGTGGCGCGTTTATCCTTACACAAACTAGTCACTGATGGCCGTATCCACCCGGCACGAATTGAAGAAATAGTAAAGAAAACTCAAAAACAAATAGAACAAGAGATCATTGAAGTTGGAAAACGAACCGTCATTGATCTAGGAATTCATGGATTACACCCAGAATTAATTAAAACCGTAGGACGTATGAAATACCGTTCGTCTTATGGTCAGAATCTATTACAACACTCCAGAGAGGTTGCAAAACTGTGTGGCGTGATGGCTGCAGAATTAGGGATTAATCCAAAATTGGCTAAACGTGCAGGACTGCTTCATGATATTGGAAAAGTACCAGATGCAGAAGCGGATATGGAAACACCGCATGCGATTTTAGGCATGCAGTGGGCCGAAAAATATGGTGAAAATGCAGAAGTATGTAACGCCATTGGGGCCCATCACGACGAAATTGAAATGAAATCGTTAATGTCTCCAATTGTTCAAGTCTGTGATGCGATTTCTGGCGCACGTCCAGGCGCACGTCGTCAAGTCTTGGATTCTTATATTCAACGTCTGAAAGATTTAGAAGAAATTGCTTTTGGGTTTAGTGGGGTTCAAAAAGCCTATGCAATTCAAGCTGGTCGTGAACTTCGAGTTATTGTCGAAAGTGAAAAAGTATCCGATGAAAAAGCAGGGAATTTATCCTTTGAAATTTCTCAAAAAATCCAAACAGATATGACCTACCCCGGACAAGTGAAAGTAACGGTGATTCGTGAAACACGTGCGGTGAATATTGCTAAATAAAACAATACTTTTATAATTATCAAAAAAGCAACCTTAGGGTTGCTTTTTTAGGCTCTAGGATGAAATTTCAGCATGGCGTCTTTTAGATGGCTTTTATCGACGTGCATATAAATTTCGGTGGTTGTAATACTTTCATGCCCCAACATCAGTTGAATGGCTCTTAAATCGGCCCCATTTTCTAATAGATGTGTTGCAAAGGAATGTCTGAAGGTATGTGGAGAGATTTTTTTGGGAATCTCTGCTTTTAAAGCCAAGGTTTTTACAATGGTAAAAATCATCGCTCGGGTGAGTTGTTTACCGCGTCGGTTTAAAAATAAGGTGTCCTTAAAGGCAGGTTCAATCGTGATCTGTGTGCGGACATGTTCTTTGTATAGGTTGATGTATTTTTGTGTTAAAGGACCAATGGGTACAAAGCGTTGTTTATCGCCTTTACCTGTGACTTTGATAAAACCTTCCTCAAAAAATAAATCTGAAATTTTAAGCGCTGTGAGTTCACTGACACGAAGCCCACAACTGTACAAGGTTTCTATAATCGCACGGTTGCGTTCGCCTTGTGGTTTACTTAAGTCAATCGCGGCTACAATGCGATCAATATCTTTTACAGACAGTGTATCGGGCAATTTGCGACCAATTTTGGGTGCTTCAATACGTTCTAAGGGATTAGAACTGCGGTAATTCTCAAAAATAAGGTAATCAAAAAAACTCCGTAGTCCTGAAATAACACGCGATTGTGTTCGGGGATTGACGACTTTGGCCAGTTCATAAATAAACTGTTGAACCGTTTCTGTTTCTATTTTGAGCGGACTCAATTTGATCGCATGGGTTTCTAAAAAAACAATCAATTTCTGAACGTCTAAATTGTAGTTGTTAACCGTATGCATGGACATGCCGCGCTCAATTTTTAAGTATAAAGAAAAATCTTTTAAGGCCTCATTCCACTTCATTCGAATAGGTGTTGACTACTTTTAGTGTTTAGTTTTTAACATCGCTTTTGTAGCGACCGTTCTAAATCCAATATGATCTGAACCTGAGTCTTTACTTGTGCCCATTCGCGCAGAAATTCGAAAGCTCGCACAATAGGATTCATGGCATAAAAACGACCCACCTTTCATAACATATTCCGTTTCATAGGGATTGTTTGGATTGTAGTATCTATCCGATCCTTTCGGATTGTTTTGTACGGATTTGGCATCTATTTCATTGTAATAATTTAGATTGAATAAATCATTGGTAAGCTCCCATACATTCCCTAGCATATCATAAAGTCCTATAGAATTTGCGGGGAAAGACCGCACGGGGGCAATCAACTCAAAGCCATCTTCTGAATTATTTTTGACTGGAAACACGCCTTGCCACGTATTAGAATTTTGATTGAGAACGTCTGAATTATCGCCCCAAGTATAAATAGATTCATCATAGTATCCTTGTGCAGCAGCTTCCCATTCGGTTTCTGTAGGCAATCGTCTGTTTGCCCATTTACAATAGGCTAAAGCGTCCTCTAATGCCACATGAACGACCGGAAAACTATCTTTCCCATCGATATTACTTTGAGGCCCTGCGGGGTGTTTCCAATCCGCTCCAATTTTCCAAGTCCACCATTGGATGTAATTATTCATATCCTGAACGGCATTTACATTTTTATTAAAAATCATACTCCCAGGTTGTAATATCGAATCGTGAGGTTTTGCTGTGTTGGGCGGTAATTGAGTTTTCATGAAGTCCCAATCAATAGCGCGCTCGGCAACGGTCTTGTAGGAAGTCGAATCTACAAACGTTCTAAATTGTGCGTTGGTAACTTCTGTAACATCGATAAAAAACCCATCGACTTGTACGAGGTGTCCAGGTTTTTCACGTGGCATTGCAAACGGATCGCCATCCTTTGCTCCTTGAACAAACGTTTTCGATGGCACCCACACCATGCCTTTGGGCGGTGGAGTCGAAATTGTGTTTACTGGAGTTCTTGAAGACTCATTTTTGCTGTTGTTTTTACAACTAAAACTGATGAGTAAAAGTAGGAGGGAACCTGTGAATACGATTGAATGTTTGGACTTCATGATGAAAATTGTATTGGATTGACTTGAGTTAACCATCACAAATATAACGAAGTGAATTTATATATGTGGATTTGCCACATAAAACAGTTGTCATTAGTGAATTTAAATTTAGGTTTATTACTCGTTCAGGTTGATTAACAACGCATGTAGATACTTTTGTTTAGGTAATAAATAAATGCATAAAACAGGGCTAATTTTTTTAAAAGTTTCTTTGGTTATTCATGATTTTAAAATACATTTATCATAGAATTCAGATCCCAAGTCTAATTCTTCACAACCAATTATACTTTTTTTTAAGTTATTTTTTACTAAAAAATAACCGACTGTAAATAGGCTCTGTTTTGTAATGACTTGCTAATTGCCAAGTTTTTAGGCGACAGATTTATATGTTTCTAGTTATAAAATTTTCTATATTATTATGAAAAAAACCACCCTCTTAATTTTAATGATCGTTGCATCAATGCAAGTCAGTGCGCAACTGGTAAAAGAGAAATCTGTTAATGTAGCGATTGGCTTAGGGTTTAGTTATCCAACCGACGCCATTGATGTTTCAGGGTCTGGATTTTATATTCAAGGCGAATATGTAAATACGCTTAAAAAATGGATTGATATCCGACCTTATGCTGGGCTAATTTTAACCAAAACAAACTCGGATTATAACGATAGACATGGCACCGATTTCAAGTCTTCTACAAACGCGTTATTAATTGGAGCAAAGGCTCGGGTTATAGCCCCTATTCCATGGGTTGCCCCTTATATTGAAATTGGAATAGGAGTTTCAATGGGTTCTTTTGAAAACTTAACCCCCGTTACTAATATTGATAAAAGAGGTGTGTTTTTACACATTCCTTGGACGATTGGCTTGAAATTAGGGCCAAACCGAACGTATGACATTTCCTTTTCTTATTATGAACATCCCGCAGTTAAACAATTTAGTGCAGCTGCTACCATTGGGTTTTCATTTCCACTAAAAAGTAAATAATAGTAGTTAAGAAAGAGTATTGTATAAAATCTAATTTGGCATCAATTAATTAGCTAATTTTGAATTGAATATTTAATCCAACTAAATGAAATACCTACTCACAGGACACGAGACCGAGCGACTCACATTTCGACTGCTTCAACCCGAGGATTTTAATACTTGGGTCGATTTATTTAAAGCGAAAAATAGTGCGAAGTTTTTAAAACTAGATCCAAAACTATCGGAAGTTGAATTGTGTAAATTATGGTTTGACAAATGTTTTCACAGGTATGAAAATGAATTAGGTGGTATGAATGTCTTGATCGATAAAGCCACCAACCGATTTGTTGGGCAATGTGGATTGTTAGTACAAACCATTGAAGAAGTTAAAAGACTCGAAGTTGGTTATTCGGTGCTTCCAGTGTTTTGGAATCAGGGGTATGCCTATGAAGCCGCCTCTAAATGCAAGCATTTTGCATTTGAAAATAATTTTGAAACATCTCTCATTTCAATGGTTCATGTTGATAACATAGCTTCTGAAAAAGTGGCATTAAAAAATGGAATGGGCTTTGAAAAAAAAATAAAGGATTTCAATATTTTCCGTATTGATAAAGACAATTGGACGCCCCTAGCAACTATATAAATCAAAAATAGTTTCGACTCCAAATCGTTATTTGATTATTAAGTAATCGTTTGGTTGAATAGTTAAATTACCCATTAAAATATGTTGTTTTTTTTTCAAGGTTATCTTTTTAGACGTTTCACTGAAATTAAAATAGCATTGAATGCTATCCTGATTAAAAACTCTTGTGAAATGAATCATATCTTTTGATAAACTCAATTTTTTGTAGCTTCCATATTGAAATACTGGTTCAGAATTTCGTAATGCAATGAGTTTTTTATATTTGTTTAATATCGATTTTTTATCAATTTCTAAATTATAAACATTTATTTCAGGATGATTGCGATGCAACTTAATCCATGGAGTAGATTTCGAAAATCCAGAAAATTCAGTAGCATCCCATTGCATCGGACTTCTCGATTTATCCCTATTATGATTGTTAGCTATTATAAGAGCTTCTTTTTCAGATTTTCCATTTGCTAAAGCCATATGATAATGCGTACGCCCTTGAACATCTTTCATTTCGTGTATGGATTCTGCGGTAATATTCTTCATCCCAATTTCTTCTCCGTAATATATAAATGGAATTCCCTTTGCTGTTAATATTAAAGCTGCTAATGCTTCCGCTCTCTTTGGGTTGTTTTTGGCCAAACGATCTACAAGTCGGGGCATATCATGGCTTCCAAAAAACAAAGTAGGATAATTACTCAGGTTTTTTTCCATGCTTTCTAATTCTTCAAAAATTCGTTTAGCAGAAAATTCTTTAATACTTCCAAAGTTAAAATTGAACACAACATCGAGTAATTCCGATTCTTGGAACTGTTTTAAGACTTCAATTTGATCACTTCCAATTTCTCCAACAATAAAACGATTATCATATTCATTAACTGTTTTGCGAATCATCTTTATGGCATTTTTCACACCATTTTGATTAATATCGAATAAGTGTTCCTGATTGCCCTCTTCATTTATTGGGTTGTTTGAAGTAATGCCATCTGTAGTTAAAAAATTTATGACATCCAAGCGGTAACCGTCGACTCCTAATTTTAACCAAAACCGAAGGACATTTTTGATTTCTTCGATAACCTTCGGGTTATTCCAGTTTAGGTCGGCCATTTTAACATCAAATTGGTGATAATAATATTGGTTTGTAGTACGGTCTAATTCCCAAGCTGTTCCACCAAAAAAAGACTCCCAATTGTTAGGGTCATCTTGCCAAACATAATAATCTCGGTAAGGATTGTCTTTTGATTTTTTAGATTCTTGAAACCAAATGTGATCTGTTGATGTGTGGTTCACCACCAAATCCATGATTATTTTAATGTCTCTTTTATGTGCTTGTTTTATGAAATATTTGAAATCTTCTAAAGTTCCGTAGATTGGATCAACTTCGAAATAGCTACTTACATCATAGCCATTATCTACTTTAGGTGATTTCAAAAAAGGGGTCAACCAGATGCCTTTAATTCCTAAGCTTTCAATATAATCTAATTTTGATGTTATCCCTTTGAAATCACCAAAACCATCACAATTACTATCCTTATAACTAGGCATATAAATTTCATAGAAAACCGTTTCTTTCCACCATGTTTCTTCTAACATCTTAGCTTTTTGTTCCTTACAGTTTAACATTGTAAATAGTAATAGGATTAAAGTTATCAGCGCTTGTTTATTCATGATTTAAAATTCTGATGACAGTAATATTTCCAAGACACATGAATAATCATCTAGTTTAATAATGTATTCTCCCGGACGATTTTTTTTTAATACGAATTTTACAAAGCTCGATTCTCCGGCCTTTAATTCAACTTTAATGCCTTTCAATTCATTACCATTCACCAGTGGTTTAATTTCTCTTACACCATCACTTTTTCCAATATTTTCAACTTTTACTTCTAGAGTTTCAAATTCATCACGAGAGATCACTTTTCTATCTAAACTCATACTTTGTACTTCTATCCAAGATCGGCTAATTGGTGATGTATAAAGATAAATCGCTTCAGGCTCCACCCATCCTTGTCCAAAAATCCATTGATCTTTAAAAACCAACATACCTCCCCAAGTACAAAGACCATAATCACTAAACCCGATACTTTTATAAGGGTTATTTTTGTTATATAATATTTGTGCGCAAGCTCTATTTCCTTCATTATTATTATTATAAAATACATCTAAAATTAGGTCATCACTTCCCGGGAAATTAGTGGTAGCTGAAGCGACTTCATATATCGAATGCATATTATTTTGATTCTTCATAAATGGTTTCTTCTCAAACTCCCAGTGAATTAAATCTTTAGAATGTCCTACTAGTTGCTCCAATGTGTCTTGACGACTTGCATAAGGACGCTCACTAATATACATCAAAAACTCTCCGTTAATCTTAACTGCCTCACCGATAGGAGATCTCGGAATGACAGCCGCTTTCGCCCAATTTTTTGAAATAGACCTTGGAACTACAACGCCTTTTTTTTCCCAATGAAGTAAATCCTTAGATATAGCTAAACAAATATCTACCCCTATCAAATCATCATTATCCTTAGTTATTAAAGAACCCTTTATTTTTTTAAAAGTTTTATCCCAGATTGCATTATAGTACATATAATAAATATCGCTATACTTATAAATTTTTGGATATTCACACCCTAAAATTTCATAATCCTCAGTAGGGGAAATAACAGGATTTTTAGTGTAATCTTCCCAATCTACCCCGTTTTCACTCCACGCAACTCCAATTCTGGATTCCATCCCTTCAAGCTTTGGGCCTGCTCTATAAAACAGAAATAATTTTCCGTTATTCGAAATTAAAGATGGATTCCATAATTTAGTTGGTTTCCAACCTTCAGGTGCATTCGGACCAGACCAATTCAACTTTGGTCGAAAAATCATTGGTTGATTATTTTCAATACCTATTGTGAAAGTACCTAATGCCCAAGTTGGAACTTCTTGGGTAGTTCTTCCTCTTTCATAAATCTGAATATCGGAAATATCTTTTTCAATAGTCATATTTCTCGGCTGTGTCTTAGTTTTTTCAGCACAAGAAGTGAAAGTTAAAAACCAAAATAAGCTATAGGTACTAATTAGACGAATTAATAACATTAGTGATAAATAGCTGTTTTTAAAAGTGTTAACTATGTTTATCATAATTTACTATTAATTGAAGGGTTGAATTATTTAATTTTATAATTTTCTCTTCTACTTTTATTTAGATTTATTATAATGATAATCGATCACAACATCATCTGCATATAATTTATTGCCTCTTTCAGAAATTACGGCATCTTGAGGTACAAAAACTAATATAGATGAATGTTCTTGGGATATATTAAAAGTAAAACTACCAGTTACTTTTTTAGCAATAAATGCTCTTTGAATGGCATCGTAAATCTTTAATTCTTGTTCTGTTGTTGATATGGTTACTACTTTAACTTCTGGATTCGGATTGTAATATAAGTATGAAGGATACGCTTTGCCTTTATAAAAATCTGTTGCTAATAAATCTAGCTGTAATATATTTTCAATAGATGTTTTTGAAATAATAGCTCCAGGAATTCCTACGTGTCCACTTCCATAAACACTAAATTGAGACACTTTTGGATTATCCTTGTTCCATTTCATTCCATCGCCAATGGCAACGGGTGCTTTTACATCTAAATACAAGCCCTCTTCTACATAATGAGACTTATTTATAAGTCCTTCATAAGCAATAACGCCTTTTGTATGTTCCTTTTCTTCCGGAATGGTTTGATGATCATCTGGGATTTCATAAGGATAAAATAAGCGCGAAGCATTCGCAGCATTTAACATCCATTTCCCAATGGTATTGGCATAGCGTTGGTCGTATCTAACCATAGGGACTAACGGCCACATGGCATCATAGGTATTCATTAAAAAGCCAAAACCTTCACTTTCGACATCTTTGAGATTTTTGTTTACCGGGTTAAACCCAACGGTACTTCCAATAATTCCCGATATGTCATAGCCATTCCAATTACCAACAAGAACGCCCCAACCTTCTCTACATACTGAGTCGCCATCAAAAGTCCAATCTAATAGGTTGGAAAAGTCATAATTAGTACCTTCTTCGGCATTTAATCGAGCCGCAACATACGCTCCAAAAGGCATTAAAATCTCATAGAATCTGTTTTCTTTTAGATTCAAGAGTGCTTCTAGTGCCGATTTAGCGCCTTCTAAATACCTTGGGTCTTTAAATCGTTGATAAGCAGCGTATAACACATAGGCATGTCCTGCTGCGGCATCTTGTTGAGAACAGATCCAATTTTTTTTTGGCTCCATTTTTTCATAATCAAAAAATGTGTAGTCATAATTCCCATTCAAAACCTGGTCAGCTTCGTAAAATTTATCTGCAACTGATCGCAGTATGGGTTCATACCCTTTTTCATCTGGGTAAAAATCTGCTACAGCATAAAACATAAGATTCGGATACACGTCGTACCACCAATCGCGTGCATACCCCCCCCCTAACTGGGCAACCTCAGGACTCGTATTATTCATTATAATATTCCAGTTGGTTTCAGAGTTAAAATAATTTCTAAGCATTCCGACATAGTTTTCGCCTTTCTGATTTGACTTGTCGACGCCCACCAAACTACCTCCTAATACAGAACCAATACTTGCTAAAGATTCGTGAAAAATACCTTTATAATGTGTAATCCCTTGCCTAGCATCGCCCATGGCGGTATAAATTCCATACGTTTCTTGATCTACATTTTTTCGAGAACTGTCTTTCCAAATTAAAGGCCAATAGGGGCCAGTCTGATTAGGATCATAAACCAAACGATCATAGTCTTTTGCGATTTGATTGTAATCGATAATCTTAAATGGAGTTGGTAAATTAGGCATTACATCAACTCTTTGGATTGATTGCTGTTTTACTAGGGAAGTAATCTCATATTTTGAGGGTTCGCAGGACGTAATTAATAAATTAAATATAAGAAAACTAAAAAGGCGATTAACTATTTTATTTAGGTTCATTTTCTAATTTTTTTTGTTGTGTTAAAAGTTGTTTTGCGATGACAATTGAGATTAATTGTAAACTCCCAATAATTAGTAATGCATACCTTAAGGCAATGTCTGTATTGATATAAAAGGCTATGGTCAAAAATGTGCCAGCTCCTAAAAACCGTCCAACGAATAATCCAAATTCATGATTTAGAATATATGAAAATTCATTTCTATTTTCAAGCTCAGAAAGTAAATCAATCACTTTTAATTGAATTGGAAAATACGCAATATCCAAGATTGGTCTTGAAATCAATAATAAAAACATAAAGATGATTACACCAGTGGTATTAAAAAGCAATCCATTAAAAAAGGAGGCCATGAAAAAGCAGATAAGCCCAACCGAAAAGATCACTAATCGATGCTTTGGTTTCGAATATTTCCCAAGAATAAGCATGATTACAGCAGCAATCACAGCTCCTATTGAAATAGCAGACCCTAGGGCGCCTTCGGAGTTGAAAAATTTCATCATTAGCATCGCAGGAGCGGTCACAATAAACCCTTGTGCCAAGCCTTTTAAGACAGCGAGTTGCAACATTTTTTTCCAAAGTTTATGAAACTTAAAGTATAAGAATTTTTCACTTTTTGGTTTTTCATACGTCCCAAAATGAAAGATAATGGACGCCAAAATGGTAATACCAAACACAATTATAGTGATTACTTTATAGGCAGAATTTACACTGTCATTAGTTGCTTGAGTGGCTTCATTAGTACCACTAATCAGATACCAGCCAATTACAACAGGTACGATAGAGGCAATAATTGTGTACAGAAAGGTTTCCAATCCATAATAAAAATTTCGTGTGCTATCTTTGGTTGTGGCGAGTACCAAATAATCTCTATTGGCCCAATACAATCCAAAAGACATGCCCATTATTAATCCGGCAGTAATAAGTCCATAATAATTAATCTCATCCAAAGACATCATAAACATCATAGAAACACCACTTAAAATCATACCAGTCGAAAATAATTTTTTGACATTAATTTTATTAAGTAAATAGCCATTGATAAAAAAGGTGATTGGGATGCCTACATAAATTGCGAGTTGATACATAATTACTTTTGACGGATCATTGGAATTCCGCATAATATAAGAGGCCACAAAAATATCAATTACGGGCAATACAAAGGCATATATAGTATTTGTAAGGATTAGAATTTTTGCACTTTTGGTAAAATCTTTAAACCCTACTTTTGATAATTCCATGATTATATTTTTAAAGTTTTTAATAATTTTTTTATTGAAAAGCTAGCCAAACAAACGTGTTCATCTGAAGCTCCATAATACAGTTTGATTGTATCTCCATCGACACTATGTCCATTGGAAAACACAACATTTCCAAAAAAACCTGTTTTTTCATAGGTCGCAAGCGGCTCCATGATTGGTTCTTCAGATCGAGCAATGACTTTAGAAGGCTCTTTAAGATCCAAGAGGAGGAGCCCTAAACAGTAGCGATTATCTTCTGTGGCACCATGATATATTTCCAACCAGCCATACTTAGTTTTAATAGGGGCTGCACCAGCACCCAATCGTTTGCTATCAAATTTTCCTTTTCGGGTTTTTGCAATGCATTTATGATTTCCCCAGTGAATACTATCTGGAGATTGGGATAGCCAAATATAATTTCCGCCCAGTTCTGGACTACTCGGTCGGTGAAGTGCGAGATAATTGTTATTTATTTTTTCAGAGAATATGGCACAATCTTTATTGTGCGGACTGAAAATTAACCCCGTTTTTTCAAAATTCTTCCAATCTTTAGTGGTTCTTAATCCTACACCAACTCCGTTAGAGGATACCATTGTATATGTCAAGTAATACGTTTCTTTAATTTGTGTCACCCTGCAATCTTCGATTCCATAGCTTTCGTAGGGACTATTTCCAAAAATGGAAGGATAGTTTTTATCTTCTTTAAATGTGACACCATCTGTACTAAAAAGTAACCGTAGATGCGATATGGTGGTCAAATAATCGGTGTGATCATAACTTATAAATCGACTATCTGAAGTGTCTAGTTTTGGGTCGTCAAGCTTAAATTCTAAAATTTCAACCTTGCCAAGTTTGTTGTAAAACGGAACTGAAATAAATCCCTTTTTTTGATGGGTTCGTTCTGCGACACGGATAAGTAATCCGATTTTTCCTTGAAACTCAAAAACACCAGGGTTGAGCAAACATTCGATGACCATGTTTTCATTGCTAGGTTCTAAATCGTGAGGAGATAGTAATGGATTTTTTAAGTGTCGGGATGCAAGGTCTGCCATGAATTTAGTTGATCTAGGGGTTGTTAAATGGGTAAAATCTATATTTTTATTTTAAACGTTCTATTTCTATTAGCATGAGTAATGTTTCTAAAGTGGATTCAGCTCCGGAGTTTTTATTAACTTCATTTGGTCCTGTAATTCCATCAAAACATATTCCTGTATTTGGACTGTAAATCGCTCTATTAGCATCATTTTCACCTGAAATCCATTGGGCTAATTCATGCGCTATTTCTAAGTGATTTTTGTCATTTGAATGTTGATAAGCTTCTGACGCTGCCCAAAGCATTGGTCTTATGCCGTATGCAATTTGCGGATAAGTATTTTTATCAGTTTCAATATAATTCGCGCCTAATTTTTGAATCCAAAATGCTTCTGAAAATCCATTTTTTAATAGCTTTGGATACAGATTTTCTATCTCCAAATAAGCACGGTCAATATAGTCTGGATTATTAAATTCTTGCCCCGCTTTTAATAGGGCATAGGCCTGGCTATTTCCCCAAGCATGCCATAAATTTTCGTGACTCAAAAACGCTCCAAAAGGATATTTTTCTGCAGTCCCTTTTTGCATCAGCATAATGCCCATTGCCAACCGATTAATCATTGTTTTGACGTCGTTGTTCCCAGTTCTAATATAATTTTTTAAGAATCCTAAAATTAGTATTGCAGATTGATCTGCAGCAGATTTTTCAGGAAGCCAAGTTGGTAATTCAATCGTATTTATGTATTCTGTGTTTGTATTATTGGTATCTAGATCTCTTTTAATATTGGCGACTAATTTTTCAATAGCCAATCGTATTCTGTCGGTCATTTCCGTATCCTTAATTAAATGGGGATAGGCGGTTTCTAATGCCCATAGCGCTCTAAAAGACCACCAATTCATTTCTGCAACTGATGTTTGATAAGTCGTATTTATAGAGAAATCATTCCATAAAAAATTATTGAAATACCCATTTTGGTTTTGCATTTGTAAAATGAATTCTGTAAGATTTTTTATTTTTTCTGATGCAATCTCATTGTTACCAAAGACTTCTACATAGTTAGAGAGCATAATAATGGCTCTAGAAACATCATCGACACATGTAAATCCTTCACTTGGTTCAATTGCGTAGGTGTAATTTGGGTATTCACTATAAATATGAATGATGCCAACGTTTGTGTTGTTTAAAGTTATTTCTTTATAAAGATGGTTAAAATGATCAAAATTTATGAGCTCATTTGTAAGGGGTTTAGAGCCTGTGTCTTCATCTGTATTATAAGGAGTTGTTTCATTATTACAGGAACTAAAAATGAATAGGATTACAATTGAAATAAGTTTGATTTTTTTTGTTTTGAGTCTCATTTTTTTAAATATTTTAAAATCACTCATTCAAATAACTATAAACATGTCGAGGTATTCAGATGCCTGTGTTTAATATAATAATGTTCAAAAACTATTATGTAATGGAGTATCTGTGCAATTAAAAAAAAAGAGAAACACATCAAAATTATAAGCAGTGTTCCTCTTTTTTATTCATTTTAAATTAAGGTTTTTCAGCATTATTTAATGCCTTTACCTGAGCTGCGGTTAGTACTGTATTATAGATTCTAACCTCATCTAAAGCACCGTGTAAATAACTTCCCCATGCTCCAGGTATTGTAAAATCTGTTCCTGCATTATAATTAACGTCAGTTGCTGCATATTGACTTGAATCAACACCAAATACTAAATCATGTCCTGAAGTTGTTGTTACAGCACCAGAAACATCTGTATGGGTTATTATGTGAACACCATTTATATAAAAGGACATTTCATCATTTCCAAAAGTTACCACCAAATGATACCAATCATTCAATACTAAAGGGGTAGAAGCTCCAGTAATATCTTTATTTATGAACTCTGCTCCATTATTTACTGTCATAAATGGTTTATTCCCATTTTCAACCTCAAACTTATAACCATGCCAGGAATGTAAGCCCATAAAACGATTATTTCTTTGCTCATCAATTCTTATCCAAACAGAAATTGAGATTTCACCTGGGTTTATTGCCCCACTATAAGGCACCGTAACTTTTGCGCCTTTATCAAAAAGCAAGGCTTTATTAGCAGTTCCAAATCTATCGGCAGTCCATACGGGGTTTTCCGCAGATGCATCTAGCATCGTTTCTGCACCAAAAGTTCCTGTAAAATTATTTCCTGAGACATCTGCAACTGTGGTTCCAGAACCATCATCAAATTTCCAGTGTCCAACAAGGTTTTCTGGAGCAATCTCTGCAATAACAGCCGCATTATAAATAGTGATCGCACTGTTAAGACTCACTACAGCAGCATCTACTTGCGCTTGAGTGGAGGTTGTACTATCTGCAATCGCTTGTGCACTGTCTAATGCCGTTTGTAAAATAGCTTGTGAGCCGACAGTATATGATCCCACAGCAGTCCCTTCGGTCGTAGTTGAGAGCAATGATGTTACTGTTGTAATGACTCCTTGTAATGCAGTTTTATTAATCACTACGGGAGCCGGATCATCATCACTACTACAATTTTGTAATACGCTAAATCCGCCAATCAAAACTGCCAATAGGAGAATTTTAAATTTCATTTTTTTCATTTTTTTCATTTTTAAGGATTAAATTTATTATTGTTAAAGGTTTGTATTTGAGTCTATTTCGCTTTGCGGTATTGGAAAATATCGGTGCAAAGCATAATTAAATTGTGTATCACTTAATGCTTGTTCGGCATACACACTACCATATCTCATGAGATCATAAAATCTGTGAAATTCCAATCCTAATTCAACACGTCTTTCATGTCTAATCGCAGTTCTTACAACAGAAGTATTGGTACTAGTCACTTCGGGCAATAAATTTTCTGGGATGGTCCCAAAACCATCTAAATTAGGATCATACAAATAGCTTTCTCTGGCACGGATTCTCACTTTGTTAAGAGGTATAAGGGCTTGTGAGGTATTGCCTAACTCATTTAGTGCTTCTGCTTTTATCAATAGAATTTCAGAAAAACGCATGAATGTGTAGTTTAAATCACCATCGCCTATGGGACTTTCTCCAGGATCTTGAACCTGTTTTTTGGACAGGTAGGTTGTGGGTGACCATAACGGATCAAAAACTTCGTTATTTACCCATAAATTGCCTTCTCTTCCAACTGAGTAATCTAATCTAGGATCTAAAACTGCCGCTGGAGTTATTTCAAATTCATCAACAAAATTTTGTGTGGGGGCATTAAAGAAATATCCTGTAATCAATGAAGGAGAAAACCATTGGTTCAGATAGGTGCCCGTCGCTGGAATTTGGCCTGTTAAATGCTGAATTTCAAAAACTGATTCTGAATTGTTTTCGGATTCTACATTAAAATTATCCCTATATAAGTTGGTTAAAGAGTAGCCGAGTCCTTCAACAAGTACTGCGGTCTCTGCTG
>Ga0209504_1000828_pt1 | contig 25355 bp, 21 predicted proteins | sample COGITO_mtgs_1005_FD_184791 | JGI IMG/M metagenome (GOLD analysis project Ga0209504, IMG submission 184791) | Pelagic marine microbial communities from North Sea - COGITO_mtgs_100511 (SPAdes) (version 2) | ecosystem: Environmental > Aquatic > Marine > Epipelagic ...
ACAAGGACAGTTATCTCTAATCCATAAATATGGAAGATCATACTCAATTTTTTCATTATTAAAGATTTTTAAAGATCTTTCGTTTAATGTAAATTCAATGATTAACTCTCCCAACTATAAAATATATCTCTAACAATAATATTTCTCAAATATACTATTAGCAATAACTTTTTTTTAATTTTTTTCCTAAAGTATTTCTTGGATCAAATTGAAGAATTGGTCCTGTCCTTAAAAAGCATCATGTCAAAACCAGTATTTGATGACCCAATTGAAAGTGCAAATTTCTATGTTGATAGTATTATAGAAATGTATGAGGGTAATGAGGATTTTTATCGCTCTGCATATATGGCAGGAGAGAAAGCAGGAATATTTAATGATCGCGAATCTGAAGATAGCTTTTTTAAACAGTCCGAAAAAGTTGCAGAGTTATGCTGTCTTGGAGCATTAAAGAATGGATTTCTTTTAGGAAATATTGATATAAACGTTATTACAAGGCAACTATATCAATGCCATCGTACTGCTAGACAAGACTGGGTTTATGGAGACATTGATTTAAAAGGATATCGTAGTCAAGTATTAGAGAGCATGCTTATGGTTTACGCTACAGACGCATCTCCTGAATGTCACAAGAAGATATCCAAAGAGCTTAAAGCTATTTCAATTAAATAAATTTTATTTAGGAATGGTGGGTCTGGGTGGACTCGAACCACCGACCTCACCCTTATCAGAGGGCAGTGCTATTGCTGATAAACCCTATAGTAAAGCCTTTTACACAATATGGGAAATTCACTACCCCATTTTTACCCCAATTTAGTCATTAAAAAAAGCTGTGGCTTTTTCTTGTATCTGTTTTTTATCTTCTTCCTGTATATGATGTTTGTATGGCTCTAGTCCCTTGTCTGATTTGTGGCGAGTAAATTCTTTAAGCTCATCTTGGTTCTTACAATTCTTGGCAACTACTGTAGCCGCAGTGTGTCTTAATGAATGTGTAACAATATCTGGCACACCTGCCAAAGCCCTGACCTTTTCCCATCTTTTTCTATAGTTGGTTGCATCAAACAACATCTCGCCTTTTGTATTGATATATTTAGTAACTATCTTTAGCTGAACTGAATTTAAATATACTATCTGATTATGCTTTTGGTTTTTCTGGTCTGGTATTAACAGAGTGGCATTATTTAAATCGATATGTTCTTTCTTTATATTAAATGCTTCTTGATACCTAAACCCAGAGGCTATATACCAATCCACCATATCAATAACATTTGTTAAGCCTAACTGTACTGCCGCTTTCTTAATTGCTTTATATTCTTGCGGCTCTATTGGTCTTCTTGCCTTGGGTGGCTCTGGTTTTAGCTTCTGTTCTTTTGGAGCGTGTTCTAACCAGTCCCACTCTACACAAAGTGAAAGCGTTCCATAGAGCGGTTTGAATGCCCTGTTTATTGATTGGTTTTTAATAGGCGGCTTACCTATTTTCTGTTGCTTTTTATTGGCTTCCTTCCTGTATTTCTGTTTGAGCTTCCAGATAGTATCTTTATCTATTTCAGATAGAAGGCAGTCTTTTAATTTTTTGTTGAACCAATTTAGATAGAGCTTATCGTTCTTTTTTAGGCCATCTATAAATCGTCTTTCATAAGCCTCTGCAAAAGAGTGGCTTCCAAGGGTTTGCGGATATTTTTTTCTTGCTAGGGTTTCATATACTAGGTTTTCAGCAACTTTCTTTGCCTGTCTTTTATCGGTTTCTTTTGTGGATATTTCGTGCCTCTTACCATCTATAGTAAATCTGGCGTAATAGAAGGGAGAGTTCCCCTGCAGTCTTATATTTATTTTTATCATCTCAACCTCTTTCATAAGAGCTTGAGCTTCATTTAGCGTTTTAGAGTTTAACATAAATAAAAAAAGGAGCTTAAAGCTCCTTTTTGTAAACCTCGTCTCCGTTCCGAAAAATTACAAGGTATGCCTTGTATATGTCTCTGGTGTGGTCGTATGGTTCGGGTGTGTCATAGACGTTTTCAAGTGGTGGCTGCTTCTTGTTGTGTCGAAGTAGCCCTTCGTTATCTGCACCCTTAACATCTGTGAATTTAGCCAATTTCTTTCTCCCAAAATTCTTTTCCTAGGTAATAGAAGTCTTTAAGAGTTTCATTACCATACAATTTCACAAGCATATCCTGTAGCCTAGACCTGATAAAATTAGCAGTTTCTAACAATTCCACATCTGCTAATCCGTCATCAACTTCATTTTGTATGTCATTTTCCAATTCATTGACGAAATAGAACAGAGTTATAATGTCATAATCCAATCCATTAAATTTTCTTGTTATTGGATTACCCACGACCCACCTCAACATAAAAACCAGTGAATACATCTAACGGGTCTTCTTCATCCCCAGAAGCAATTTCTGTTGCTCTGATGTTTTCAAATGTTAATCCTTCTGGATGGTCTATATTTTTCAATGATTGAAGTAATTGATAGCAGTAATGATTTGCTAAAGCTTCCATCCCCTCTTCGGTTTGGTCTTTATAACTATCTGCATAAAATCCAATACTGAAATATAAGGTGTTTTCATTGTCCTTACTTAATTTATATTCTGGGTTATCCATTAGAAACTCTCCTGTGGTCTTGGGTGTTTTGTTGCACCATCTTTCACACCAGTTATCTGGTTACACCATTTCTTGAACTCAAAGAGACTGTCCGCATATTGTGGTAGCTCCTCTATGACTTCTTGAATTTGTTTCACATCTGGTCTTTCATCAAGCTGAACTAAATTCCAAGTATGGTTGGAAATCTTGATCGCCAAGTTTTTACCATTGCTTCTTTGAACTATTAAATTTCTTGGTTTTGATTTAGATGTCTTAACACCAGTGGAGTGATACCACGCCAAGTAATTTCTCAAGTTAGCTTGAATTACTGCAAGGTTATTATTGGATGTAAGCTCTGCCTTACTAGGCATCTCTACATCATTTGGTTTTACTAGCTTAATAGCCATAAAAGTTTCTCCTTGTCTTTCGACAAAAGGTGAAGGCGGCGTATATATTTATTAACAATGGAGAAAATAAGTAATGCCGCCTTCGGGTTAAAACCAGAAGTGCGGTAGACACAAGGATGATATGTAGCACCCAAAAAAGCCGCCCCGACTGGTAGGCTTCGGCAAATGCCAGAAGCTTGGGAGATAGTTTAGAAGTGTGTGGGTGTATTAATTTGGTCTAATATAACTTGAGAACCATACGATACTATTTCTTAATCTTAACGGATTTTGATACCTTACCTTTTGGAGTGAAAGTTCCCTCCATAAGTGTGAATAATTGTTTCATGACCTGTTTAAGTTGCTTCTTAGTTCCAATTTTATCCTTTAAAAAACGTGGTCGAGGTCTACAAAGCTATTAGGCAGAACTTTACTAATACTTTCATATGCTTTCAAAGAACTTATCTCTCTATGGTGTGAGTTATTCTTAATTACGGGCCATCTGTTTAGTACAGGAATTCTATTTGTCCTGATTTTGAACACAATTATTTACTTGATCTGCTATCAAATAGAATAGTTAATCAATTTCGTAGTTATAAATAAAATCTTCTTCAAAAATTAAATGGCCATCACCATTATAATACATAAAAGAGTCTTCAAAACGATCATCGTATTTATAAATTAAATTATTATAAATATCTTGCCACAATAAATTCGCATCATTTGGATTAGAATCAGGAATTGACGAGTCAATTATGTCGAGCCTGTGATAGGTTGCAGGCACATTTGAGTATACTTCGTAAAGACTTAAATCAGAATTCTTTGATTCATATAAATCTTGAATTTGAGAAGATGAAATCGATAAATTTTGGCCCGATCTATCTCTCCATGACACAATTTGATCAAAGTAGCCAATACCTCCAATTCTCATATTTTTAAATGTGCCAAACTGAAATTTTGTTACATTACTATTATTTTCAAAAATATTGTCGTTTGAGCTTACATCTATACTGTTCACATAGAATTTGCAGGCGTAAGAGCTGAGAATACTATCGGCCTTGCATGTTATAACAACATGATTCCATTCGCCCAAATTTAAGGGGTTATTTGTAGATGAAGATGTAAAAATAAAATCATGATTGTAATTATCATCAACTGCTGTATCTTTTGGGACTTGCTTTATAGTAAATTTTAACTGATTAGTTTTATCATCATAGTAATGATTGATTAAAGCATCATCTCCGTTTGTGGTATTGCTTGAGCCAGAAGGGATATAACCATTAGAATAAAAACTTACTCTTGATCTAAAATCAATTGGCATAGTGTAAATATCTGGGAAGTCTGGGTTAGTTAAGTTTTGAAATTCATCTTGAGTAGATTTAAACCAATACGAAATAACCCAATCATTTTTTTTCTCATATTCAAGCATAAAAGGATGGGTGCTTCCATTATTACCTAAGTCTGCAAGACCTCTTACAACGGAATTATTGCTGGTATCATTGCCTTCGTTCTTAAGAGAAAATCTTGAAAAACCTACATATCCGCTTTTTGAAGTCAAACCCAATCTTAAACTTTCTTCATTAAACACATCAATAATATCTATTTTTATTACATTAGATGTTTCGTATACTCCATCGCTAACGGTTAATATTACTTCATATATTCCATCCTGATCATCATCTTTTCTTGTCTCAAAGTCTGGTCGAGCTTCTTCTTTAAAACTTAAAAAGCCTGAGTCAGAAATAGATATGCTTGAAGAATCATCATAAAAAATATTTGAAGAAATATCTGTTGAGAGACTATAAGTAAAGCTTGAAAAATCAATTCCATCTGCATCATTAATTTCAACAGATGCTATTTTTAATCTATTTTCTAGTATTTCAAAATTTGTTTTAATTATTTCTGGAGGGTTGTCATTAATATTTTTTATATCAATAATTAATTCTTTAGCAACTGTCTCAATGCCATCGATTAAAGATAAACTAATTGAGTAAGAAGATTTGGTTTCAAAATCTGGTGCTTCTTTAAAGGTTAAGACATTGTCTGTTGAAAGGTCAAAGCTATCTGCATCTGTTCCGCTAAGAGTTAGAGTTAGATCGTCTTCATCTACATCTGAGACTGAAACAGTTGTAACAGCGGTTTGGTTTTCAGCCACTAGAATAGTAGATGCTATATCAATAGATGGCGCATCGTTAACTGCGTCAATGGTTACTGTTACATCAGCGCTAGAAGTTTTATCTCCTTGAGTTATTGTGTAGGTGAATGTATCGGTTCCGTTATAGTCTGCATTGGGTGTATAAACTATCTGTTCTGATGAGGATTCAGCCAAAGCGATTGTGCCATTTGCTCCATCTTCAGCGCTTACACTAATGGGCGCGGAAGTAAGATATGAATCATTAAGAAGAACATTAATGGTTACTGATGTGTCTTCGGCAGTTGTTGCATTGTCGGGTATAGCAATAATTGAAGGCGTTATCGCACTTGAGTCTATGTTTTGATCTTCTGCTATATAGGCTAATACATCACTGGTATAAGCAGTTACTGTCCCAGCAGTTGCAGTACCATTAGCAATAGCCTGGATATCGGTTTGCAGGGTTGATACAGCAAAACGGATAACTGAAGTGGTTAAATCATCAGAGGATTTAACTTCAATAACTGGCATAACACCAGCCAGAGCTTTTGTGGTATTTGCTTTTGATGTTTCATTAATGGTTACTGATTTTGCTGCTATTATATTGTCTAAAGTTTTAGTAACAAAAGCTTCTGTTTCAATATTTACTTTGGTTGATGTTTCTGTGTATTCTTTTTCTATCTCTTCAGTAATGGCTTTAAAGTAATCCTGGGTTGTTTCGGTTGTAGTATTTAAATTATTAGTTATATTTTGCAGTGCATAAGCAAGAACCGTTAGCTGATTACCCTTCTCATATAAATAATCATAGATACCACCATCGCCTTTATTGGCAACAGGGTCAAAGATAGAAACGTCAATAGATGAATCTATCCCCAATGCTACATTTACAAGAGAAGCATCCGTCATAAAAGCAGCAATAGAAGTTACTGGGGTAACAGCTTTAAAGTCTGAGTGGCCAGTAAGTTTATGAGTAATTAAAAGATTATCTAAAAGTGTTTGTGAATCCAAATCAGTTCCACCGATTGAAACCAAATTGCCGTTGGCATAACGAATGGTAAATTTACCTTCATTATCTGAAGTAGTTGAAGACTCACTTGAGTCACAAGTCCAACTATCATCCTCATCAATACAGACTTCAGCACCAGAAATATATCCATCAACTACAACCCCATCTGTGTTTCTGTAGCCTTCAACTGTTACTGATGTGGAACGAGAACCTCCGGCTCCAGTACATGTAATTGAAAAAGAATTGTTACCAGCTGTTGAGATCGTAACTGCTTCTGAGCCAGAGCTACCTGTTTGAGAAGTCCAGTTAGCTGAACAAGAAGTAGCATTGGTTGATGACCAAGTCAAAGTTGAGGTGCTTTCAAGTAAAACCGAGGTTGGCTCGGCTGATAAGTTAACTGTTGGTGTTGGGGTTGTTGGGGGTGTTGGTGTGCTTCCACCACCACCGCCTCCGCCACCGCAGGAAACTATAAAAATTAAAGCTGATAAAGATATTATAACTCTATTCATGAATGTGTTAATTTTGTTCATATAAATAGTAGCAAATGATTATTTGTATGTCATTCGTTTATTTCACGAGGGGTAAAAAGTTCAATGTTCGTTCTTACCCCGCTATAGTCCTAAATCTTTTATTTCTTTATGTGTACATTCTTCGATACCTTACCTTTCGGAGTGAAAGCACCTTCCATAAGTGTAAATAATTGTTTCATTACCTTTTTCAGTTGCTTTTCTGTTGCTACTGCTCCAGTCTGCTTTACTTCCACTTTACCAACTGAAGAACCTGGGCGAGGCCTATAGCGGGTGCTTAGCAGTGCTTCATAGTCACTTGGTCTTCTATTACTAACGGGTGTCATCTTCTTATCTGCAAAAAATCTGGCTGTTGCATCCCTTTTAGTAAGAGCAAACTTTTTATCTAATCTGTTTTTTTCGACCAACATAAAAAAGCGTTTCATATCCTGTCTAGTAGCAGTGAACTTGAGATTTTTCTTAAAAGTCTCTATGTACCCGCCGAGCCTCATAGTAGCCATAGTTTCTGCTTTGTTTTCTCCGAACTCTTTCCGTAGTGCCATTTTTAAAGTCTGGCTGTAGCGTTCGTCATTAATAAATGTGTCAAAGTTACTTGGAGAAAATAGCGTTCGTATTCCAATATACTTTTCCTCTGCTTTGCCTTTTGGTCTACCGCCTCTTCTTGGTTTTCGTCTTTTCATAATCTTAATTCCATATATTCTTTTGTTTCTCTAAAGTCCGCCAATAGGAGATCTATTTTTGTTTTGAAGGAAGCAAATCCGTGAGTTCCGTACCCAACTCATCTATTGTTGTATCAGCCCAGTTTTTAAATTGCTCTGGGTTAGCAAAGTTATCTCTTATACATTTGCAATTAAATCCATAGGCTTGATGTGATTTACAGTTCTGGGGTTTTTCACACATAAAGTCCATATCTATTTCTTTGTCTGGGAATTCAGTTCCATCAACTAAATCAACCATCTCTTTTTCCAGCCACGCTGAAACCTCTTCGGTTTCGTCTTTAGTTCTAAAGTACTCTGCATCTACTTCAACACCTTCGAGCGGGTGTTCTAATAAGAACCTCGGGTTCAAGCACATTCCAATAGAAGCAGTTCCATATTTCTGGAAAAATAGTTCCATAACCATTTCCAGTTCTGCATCTGTCATTTGTCTATTAGTTTGCTCTAGCTCATTGGCTAGGTTTTTTATCGTATTTTCTTTCATATATTTTTTCTCTTTAGCCCAATCTCAACCCCGAACAAATAACACAATTTCTTCGATTTGCCTGTTGAGTGGGTAGATTTCTCCTTTCGACATTGGAATTGATTTATGTTGATAGGCTCGGCTCTTTAGAGACTATTCCTTAAATGCTTTCCTTATGTCGAAGGAGTAGTAATCCCCAATAGTAGCTCTGGCATAAGATAAGCAAATTCATTCTGACCCCCCTCAAGAACCTTAAAGAGAACCTTGAGGGGACAAATGAAATAGTATGCTAATCAATGCCATCACACATTTTCTATAACAATGTGCGGAAACTCTTTTAAGTATTTGCGAGTTGTTATGGATAGTGTATTCAGTTCAATTTCTCCATTTGCTAAACCATCAAATAGATAATCATTAACTCTTAAATGAGATTTGTTCTGGAGTTTCTTCCATTTATTAAATTCTGTTAGATTGTCCTTTCTGGCTTTAGCTTGTAGCTCTTTTCTAGTCTTGGACACACCCGCAGTGACTTCAACATAATAATTAAATTCCTGAAGTATGTCTTTTAGAGCATTCAGTGGGTCTAGCTCTACTTGGTTTTTTATAGTGAAGTGCCAACCTTTACTCTGTATTATTTTGTTTATTCTATGTCTATTAGCAAAAATCTTGCTCCACTGTTTAGACTGCAAAAATATCTCCAACCATACTATATTCTGTTCTTCTGTTAGCTTCATAAATAACTCTCTTGTTTCCTCTACCAACTTATGAATATAGAAATCATTCTGGGTTGAAGTTAGTGTTTTATCTTCAGATAGCCATTGCTTATTTTCTAAATCTTTGCGGGTCTTTAACCTATCTTTAGCTTTGTGTTTGTATTGGTAGATATACTTTTCTTTTTCCGTCCAATCTTCTATGGGCTTGTTTGCACCCGCTATGGCTTTTTCAACATATGCGACTTGTTCCCATTTTTTCTTGAAGTGGTTTTTTGGTAGATGTTTTTCAAGTGCTGCTTCATAGTCGGTATTAATTACCGCACCTCTAGAGATAGCCCATTTATCAAATTTAGACCACCTACCAAGTTTATGATTATGCACCCAGACATTAACTCGAATGCTGTCTTTTAGAAATTCTATATCTCTTGGGAGACTTGAATTAGTGTACGGGTCTCTTTCATAAAATTCTTCTTTCTTGAGTCCAAAGAAGTTTAAATGTTTCATTAAATCCTCTTCTTTATTTAAGTCTCCAACCAGAGCTTTTTTGGTTTTACTGTTGTCTGTCTTTCTAGGCCAAATAATCCAACTCTTGCAGTCTCTATCTCGGCACATACCTTGCTTAATATCTTCGTCTGTATGAATTGCATTTGGAACAAATCCATAATCTCCAACAGTAATTTCTGCAAAGTGCCTGATATTAATTCCAGTCCCCCATACTGGAGAGCTAATAATCATATCTACATCTGTAGCTTTATTTGGGTCTCCTAACTCTTTTAGTGTCTCGGTAAAGTCTTGGTCGCTTCCACTCCAAGCACAAATGATATTTGCTTCTGGATAATGCTCTTGCCATTTAGCTTTTACATTCTCTACACTTTCGCCCCTTTCAGAGACAATAAGTACCCCTTTCGGATATCTTTCGCCTTTGAGATATGCGGGTGAGTATTTGTGGTCTGTGTCTGTAGCAATCATATCTTTAAATAGAAATCTGTTACCTTTGCCTGTCATCCTTTTATCCATAACCCGTACAATTTCACTATCCATTTCTTTACCGCTCGACACATACCGAATGCTTGTGCCTTCAAGGAAATTGCTTTTGTATTTGATGTGTTGGTAATTCTTGTCTGCTCTATGTTTGGCGAGTGCCTTGAGCTTCTTACGGATAAAGTAAGGAAAAGTAGCACCCATTAATATAACTTTGGGAGTGTGGATTAATCTTGCCAAAAATTCTAAATAAGCGGCGTAAGGGACTAGGCTTGATGTGTGTATAAATAATGAGTTCAATAGGGCTTCATCTACTATGAAATATTCTGGAGTGCTGCTTTTAACTTGCGGCAATGTGAGTTTTTTGCCTGAAGCAATGTTAATCCAGAGGTTTTGAAATTGTTGGAGTTCATCCGCACTATAGGTGTAGCCATTGTCTTTTAGATGTGTGCTATCTATAAAACCCAGTCGCTCAAGAGTACTTTCTCCAAGTGTATTCCTTGCACCCATCATTAGGATTTTCTTATCGTAAAGGTCTAAAAGTCTTTCTGTCTTTCCAGAACCTTGATCGGCCTCTACTATATAAATTCCATTATCATATTTATGAAAAGCTTCATCTATATATCTGCCTTCCTTTAGTCTCATAGCTCAAGCTGTGTCTTCACATTTGCAAGTGCTTCTGCCCTTCTCTGGTTTAACCAGTTATGGTATTCATTAAGCAAGTCTTGCTTATGTTTGGAGACACTTTCTCTATATTTCGGTATGCCATATTTGTTGCAATAGTGATAGATACTGCAATAGTTAATACCGAATAATCTTTGAAGCTCTTCTGGTGAATACCAGGAGGCTAGCTCTGAAACGATTATATATCTTTGGTGTTTATTAAATTTCTGCATATTAATTTGTTGAATGTCTAAAAAAGTGTGAAGCCCTCTTGGATTGGATATGGGGCTATACTAACTTTTTAAGGGAGACGCAATATCAGAGCATATCTACCTCTTATTGCGGGACTTGTTCTTTCTTGCAGGGTTTATTCTGGAATTCTTTATTTGGCTCTGCATTCTGCGATCTATTCAGTGATTTGAGTGTGGGACTTTTTGAATTTCTTGAATGCCTTGAGCGGGGATTGGCTCTCTTAAAATACTATGTTTTGTTAGTAAATTCTATAAAAAAATTATATCAAATTTTAGACCTAATGTCAAGATCTATTTTTCGTAAGTCATTGATAAAGCGTACTATTTTGGGTTATGAATGACTGGATTATTAGATAGCGGCAAGGAACTCTGGGGGGCGAGACGCGGCCAGATCACACTACATATAATATCTACTAAAAGAGCTAAAAACTCTACTTTTCTGCATCTATCTTGTCAATTTGTACTTTAAGTGTCTGTATGTTTCCAGAGTTCCAAACAGCACTGCCACTAGGGGTCTCTATTCCTTTCTCTGTTAGACACTTTGCAATTGCTCTATAAGATGTGTGACCCTCAGAAATGCACTGCTTATAGTATGGATATACTAGCTCTGCTCTGCTCAAAGCCTTCTCTTCTCTGGCTACTGTTGGAGCTTTGGCATATATCATTCTAATTTTTTTCAAAATCTTACTTTCTTCAGTTAATAACTTCTGTTTAGCTTCTTCACTAATACCAGTACTTAACTGCTTTCGTATCTCCCACCTTCTGCCTTCTGGGTCTACTTCATTTTCTAACTTCTCATAATATGTAGAAAGATTACTTGGTGTGCCAAACTTCTTGCCACTCTCTTTAGCCTTTCGCATACCTTCTTTCACTCGCTGACTTCTCAACTTGTTTTCCATTTGAGCGAAGGTAATCATTATCTGAAGCATACTTTCATTAGCCTCTGGTATATCAATAGCCACAAACTTAATTTTGTTATTTTGTAATCCTGTAAGGAAATGTAAATCTCTGGTAAGTCTATCAATCTTGGCTACTACTAGAGTTGCACCTGTAAGCTTACACATTCTTAAGGCTTCCTCTAACTTGGGTCGGTCTGACTTTGTGCCACTTTCTGCCTCTGCTTCAAAGCCTATGAGTTCAAGCTTATTGAACTTGCAATAGTCTTCAATACGCTCTTTCTGTACCTCTAAAGAGTACCCGTGCCTTTCCTGTTTCTTTGTTGATACTCTGGCGTATCCGTAAGCTTTGTTCATTCTATGTTGTAGTTAAGGTAGTCATTAACATAATCATACACCTTTAGTATAACTAAATCAAGTATTCGCATTGAGAACCATACAGCTATATATGTGGCATATGTGTATTGTGTGGGTCTGCTTCTTCGGTGCAAAATGACGCGAATTACAGCTCGGAGAAAAAAACAGGGGCGGTTATCAGACTGGGTCGCTTCCTACCGACTGCGACCCCCAGACGCGGCCTATTTTGATTTTTTTGGGTACATAAAGAAAAGCTTTGTTAGAAATATAATGTCTTCCATTGTCATATTTGGGTTTGGCTTAAAGCTCAACCCCTTATGACTAGCCAACCTTTCTAACCTTGCAAGTGCTTCTTTTTTAGTTTTGATTTTTCTTTTTCTAAATAAATAATTCAACATATCTAAATAATAGACCTACATATAGCTATTGTCTTATGGCCTATTTAAAAAAAATTTTTATGTGGGATATGAGATATTGGTTGTATCTAATTCTAATCGCTGAATATACTTTGATCGAAATTTTTTGCATAAGGCTTCTGATAGGCTGTTACTCCAGAAGTACTCTGCCTCTACTTCAGCAGTCTTATATCTATCCCCGGGTTCTTTAAACTTACTATGCTCTGCATACCAGTATTGCTCTATTTCTTCTGTCCTTGAGCGGAGTGCTTTTAGAAATACTTCAGAGGCTAGGGATTTAATATACTCTTCCTCTCTTCCACAGTAGATAGTTTTAAATATCTCATATCCGAGGTGTTTGTTCTCTAAACGAGCTTTCAATCTTCTATAAGAATAATCTGTTAAATCTTTAGTAAGTTCATATTGGAATTGTGAAACAGCTTCAGCGACTTGAAGTGTGGTTGATTGTTTTGGAGATAGCGGCTGATTTCTAGAAAGATATGTAAGTAAGCCAAAAGATAATCCTATTAACTGCTCATATCTCATATTAGTTAAAGTCTCGTAATCCTTCAGCTCTGATTGATTGGAGAAATGTAAATGAAAGAAATCTGGGTTGCTCTGGTCTATGAAGCGGTCGAAGTCTTGGATATACCATTTGAATATCCCCTTATAACCTCTATTAAGTTCAAACCACTCTGATAGTCCCTTCTTTCTAACCTTGCGAAGCTCGGCGGGTGCAACTTGTTTGTGTTGGCCTGTAGGTTTTTTATATTGTTTTTTATGTAGAACAGTTATGAGTATTGCGTGGGTGTTCTGCAATATCCACCACCTATACTGCCATATACTCTCTATGAGTTTATCTTTATCTAATATGAGCTGTTTCGAGTTGAGAGCCATATGTTTAGTATAGCAATTCTCTCTCCCCCGTTTTACCCCACTTTTACCCCACTTTTTGCGGCCAACTCTAGAAAGTATCAGCAACAGTCGAAGAAGGCTATACGATTGCTAAATGAAGCCCAAGCCCTGTTAATACGGGCTTTCTTCGATAAAACTTCTCTCTGGGAAATGGTGGGTCTGGGTGGACTCGAACCACCGACCTCACCCTTATCAGGGGTAACTATTAATTGCTTAGATCCCCTGTTTTTATGGGATTTTGACTGTTTCTAAAATTCAAAATGTAGCACTTTTGTAGTACATTATTTATAAACTATTCTGCTACACACTTTAACTGAATGTCTCAAAACTTATCTCAATCACAAAAAGCTATCCAAAGGATAATTTTTAAGCTCTATGAAAGATGGGGAGATTTAGATAATAAACATAAATTAATAATTTCCTTAATTGAAAGTCCTCAAGAGTCATCAAAAGAAGAAAGACAATTAATTTCAGCACTCATTGCTATTAAGAATAATTCTGAAGAGTTTGAATCAAATCTACAGCTGATATCAAATCTTTTTGAGCAATACATTGATAAAAAAATAGAAATGTTAGACGAATTGGCTGCCGGAAAAGTTCTAAAGGCAGATGAAATTAAAAATAGATTAATTCAACAAAATAACTCAATAAAAGATGAAATAAATACTGCATACGAAAATATATTTACATCCTCGGCTGTAAAAGCAAAGGAGCATATTAATCAACTCATTTCATCTAAAAAATTTAAATTAGCTCGAGACTTCTTAAACTCATCTGAATTTCTTGCTCTGCAAAATGAATACTATAAAAATAAGATAGATCATCTTTCCATAAATTTTGAAAAGCAACAGCAAATACTAGATCTCCTCGAAAGAGAATTAACTGACGAAATTTTAAAAGATCAAATGCTTACCCTATGGAAAAAACTAGATCTTCCAAGTACAGATATGCAATATCTAATAAGCAAGGTTTCTGCAAAAGTAATAGAGCTTATTGATAATAAGAAACTATATCAGGCGGAAAAAATCATAAAAGATATTTTAATTCATCTTCAACTTTTTCCAGAAGCATTACATGTTTCACTTTTGACAAAAAAAGAAAGCTCATTTAATAAAATGATTTTTGATATTCAGCAATTAATTAATTCAAAGAAATTTGATGAAGCCTCTCAATACCTAGAAACATATGAATTACAAGATCTACAAGCTATAGATCTCAGCAATAAAATTAAGCAAAGTTCTCGAGCGGAGGAAATTAAAACTGAAATCATGCAAAAGATACATAACAAATCTTTTTCTGATGTATATGGATTAATAAAAAATACAATGTTTTCTTCTGATGATAATAAAGCTATTAATGAAACATTAATAACTGCTCTTAAAGAAATTCTTGAGGTTGATGAAATTGATTCAGATCAAGCAATGGCAATAATATGTGACAAACAATTTCAATTAATTTCTGCAAGAGCTGGTTCTGGTAAAACAACAACATTAATTAATAAAGTTAAATTACTTAAATCGACAAGTAAAATTGATCTCTCTGAATACTTATTTTTAGTATTCAATAATAAGGTGAGAAAAGAAATTTCACAGAAAGTAGCTGTAACTTTCGGCATTAATGTAGATGAGGTTAAAAATACGAATGTTCATACATTCCATTCTTTTGCTGGCAGGATTAGCTCTGGGGCGCTTCAAGGCTATAGTCTTGCTGAGGGAGAGGCTCAGTCACAACTATATAAGAAATGTTTTCAAGAATGTCTAAAGAATAGTAATTTCAATTCTTTATATAGAAAATATTTATTAACCATAGTTAATCCACAAGAGAACGATATAGATAAGTTTGATCGTGCAAATTATGAAAGCGATGAAGAATATTTTTCAGCAAGAAGTAGCGCAAGATTATTAACTTTAAATAATATTAATGTTAAATCTCTCGGTGAAAAATTAATTGGTGATTTCTTTTTTGAGCATGAAACTGCCTACACCTATGAGCCCACAAGAATTACAACCGATAATAAAATTTATAGACCTGATTTTTATATAAATAATCTTACAGATACTGAAAATAAAAAAATATACATTGAACTTTGGGGTGTCTATAAAGATGGGTTTAATGATTCACACCCAGCTCCCTTTGATATATCAGACTATAGAAGGGAGAGATTGAAAAAATTAGATTATTGGAAAGAGAACAAATGGAATTCGTATTTAGTAGAGTTCTTTATGGACGATATATACAAAAAGAACTTAAATCCTCATGAAGATTTTCTTGCCTTTAAAGAAAATTTCTATGAAGTTATTAAAAATAAATTAGAGCCTGTTATTGGGAGAAAATTTAGGCGTCTTTCTGAGGCTCAGGTAATGGAAAAGGTAAGTAAACTTTTTGAGTCTAAGATTTTAGCTTCACTTATGAGCTACATACAAAATGTTCGTAATAATCAAATTAAACCTGAAGAATTAAATGAAAAAATTGATAAATTTAATGAACATTTAACAAGCAGATCTAAAGCATTTCTAGACTTAGGGCATCAATTTAGAGTCGCCATAAGGAGGGAAAAGCAAAGTGCTAAATTAATTGAATTTGTAGATTCTGTTGATATGGCAGGTAAATCTATAGAGCAAGAAGATATAGAATTAATTAAAAATAAAAAATATTTATTTGTTGATGAGTTTCAAGATACAAATTTTGGTTTCCTAAACATCATAAAGGCGATTATTAAATCAAATCCAAGTATGCATATCATTTGTGTTGGTGATGATTGGCAATCTATAAATTCATTTATGGGAGCAAGAACATCAATATATCACTCACTGGATGAGTATTTGCCGGGTTTGGAAAGAAATCAGATCTTAACGAATTACCGCAGTGGAAGGTCAATTGTGGATTATGGTAATAGCGTGATGAAGGGTTTGGGTGAGCCGTCTAAGTCGTCAATGGACTTTGGGTCAATTCATTACATTGACATCTTTAATGTAAGAAATAGTGAAGAATTCAATATATATATTGATAGCGAAAAAAATAAGTATGACGATGGATTTAAACTACAAAGATATCATAAGAGTTTGTTTTGCTTAATTAAATATGAGATTAATAAATATATTGATGCTGATACATCTAAAAGTATTTACGACATACCTAAAAACGCCAAGCTTTTAATATTATCAAGAAATAAACAAATTAATCATGAATCAATAGAATATGCTCTGCTTCCAATTGTTCTCAATACATTGACAAAATATTTCTTATCCATTGGATATAAAGAAGATCATCAAGAAATTTATGCACGACTTAATGGTTTAATTTCTTATAGTTCAATACACGCCATAAAAGGTGGTGAAGCGGATGCTGTATTTTTGATTGAAGCTAATGCTAATAATATGCCAATGCAACACCCAGATAGGGAGCTTTCTTCAATATTTTGGGATAATCCAAAAACTTCAGATGCTGAAGCGGATGCTGAAGAAAGAAGACTTTATTATGTTGCAGTAACCCGTGCAAAAAGTTCTCTATATGTTATTGCGAGCGCTTCTGAAAAGTCTATGTTTATGAGTAATAAACCTTTTATTCAGCTAGAAAAATTTGAAATTAGTTAATTTTTTGATGCATAATTAAATAATGGATGAATCAAGAAGAAATTTTATATTAGGTATGTCATCAGCCTATGCAGCTTTGTCAGTCTCTGCGGCGACAGGCACTTCTATGATTTTAAAAAGCACAAATAATGTTATCGAAAAAAAGAACATTAATATCTCTGATTGGAAATTTTCTTCGTATGAAGGATTCGATGCATTCTCACCTGCGCTAATAGGTTCAGCAATGTCTTCGTTTATGCTCAATAATATTGATTACCTTTATTCAATAATTATTGTGCTCATAACTCTTTTCCTGCTTTTTGCAATTGGGATTCCAGGTTATGAATACTTGCTCCCGTATACTGAGCAATACTTTATCTATAACTAATAACCAAACTTTCTAAGTTCTTTTAAATTCTCAGGAGTTATACTTATATACCTTTGCATCATTTTAGGTGAACTCCATGCACCAAGATACTGGACATGAGCTTGGGGCATTCCACTTTCAATACATCGTGTAGCCCATGTATGTCTTAGGTCATGAAACCTGATATCTACTCCAGCTTTTTTCTTAGCCCTTCTCCATGCCGATGCTCCAGGATCTTTTATTTGCTTTCCGTTATATGTGAATATAAGTCTGTTTGGAAGATATGTACCAAGTCCCTGTGTGTGTATGGACCCCTTCTCATTATTCATTATTACTTTATGAGCTTCTTTGTTTATAGGAATTTCTAATGATTTTTTGCTCTTTTGAAATTCAGCTGGAATCACTAAGTGTTTTTTGTGCTGGTCATACATATCATAATTTAATTTCACTATAGTGCTCTTACGAATACCCGTATTTAAAGCAAAGATAACAATACGCTTTAAATGGGGTGGCAAATATCTCATAAGCTTCTCTTGATCATAGGGGTTAAGTATTTTCTTTTGTGGCTCTAATTCTTTTTCTCTTTTAAATTTAGGCGCTTGTGATAACCATCCTAAATCCATGACAGCCTTATTTAGAAGAGATCTAATGATTGAAAACTGTCGGTTAACAGTGGAACCTTTTACTCTTATAGCTTTAAAGCCCTGCAGTTGCTTAAGTTCAGGACCAGATATTTCTTCAAGCTTTCTATCACCAAGATGTCTAAGGAACCAGTCTAGTGCTCGTTGATCATTCTTGCTGTAGCTATTGTAGTAACAATCTACGAGTTCTTTAAAGGTTTTATCGATGTACCTGAGTTTATGTCTAGTTATCTCATTCTTTTTTTCAAGATAGATTTGAAAAGCTTGGTCATGATTACTGGTTCCAGTAGATGCCTGGAATCTCTTTCCTTTATATTGAAAGTTATAGTAATAATTTTTTCCATTTTTATGTACTCCCATAATTTACCTCCCTACTCTGATGGAAATTTATGCCCATATTCTTTTTGACAGGCTTCATAGTGATCTTCTCTGCATATCGGGCAAACATATTCCCAACGCTTTGGGCGTTGACGCTCATCTGTATATACAAGGCAAGTTTTAAAAGGAATCTTAATAGCCGGGATTAGGGGTTGATCCGGGTGAATTTTACATCTCATTATTGACCCCCTCTAGACAGAAATAATTCCCATACTCGACACGTGTAATTTCAAATGATTCTTGGACACACTCATTACATAAATGTGCAACCATCTTATTATTTTCATAATAATGGATAGCATTTTTTGGTGTTTTAAAGATAGCGTAAATTTTATCACGCTCACACGAACAGCAATAAATATCGAGTTTCATATAACCTCCTATATTTGTTGAACAACCGCATCATATTTTCCACCTTGCCGGAGTTGGCAGGTTGGAGAGGAATTTAATCCTTCTCTTGATACATTTATCCTATTGTAGCAAGTTTAGGATGTCGTTCAATCTAAATGACTTATTGCATGTAGCATTTTTTTGAGAAAAGTCGTTCGCACAAATATAGTTCCATTTCATGAAACAAAAAAAATATGATGAACAAGTAATTGAGAGGCGAGAAAAAGTAAATAAGAAAAAACTTTTTACACTCATACCTCTTGAGATATTTGAAGATAAGAGTCTTAAGGTAAATGAAAAAATTATTCTTGCAGAGATTGTGACTATGCAAACATATGCAGGAGAGTTTCATGCAACCAATCAATATATAGCAGACTTATTAAATTTATCCAGATCGAGCATCTCACGCATTATTAATGATCTAAGAAAAAGAGGGTATATAAGGTCTTATCAGCATTATGATCCAGTAGATAAAATGACCTATAAAAGGACCTTGCATGCAAATGTCTTTCTAGACTGCAAAGTATTTAGGCAGCATAAAAAGCTTAAAGTATTTGATGAAAGCTAATTTTTTTATTTTTCTTTAACTTTCTTTAACTTTATTTTTGTTAATTATTCTTACAAAAAAGTGTTCATATATGCGTATACCTATGTGTACGCATATTAAATTAGCTATTTATTGGAATTGTTAATTATAGAGATAAAAAATATTTAATTTGTAATAAATCTGTTTATAGAATTAGTTTTATTTATGTTAGCTATATATTTAGCTTTCTTGCTGGCAGTCTTATTTCGAAATAATCAATATAAGTTTTAATTAATTTTGACTTGTCCATTCATAAGCATAGGAAGGAGCCAGTCACGTAACTCCTCCAATTCTTTTATCTCAATAGAATTTTTAACAATAAGACTAATATTATTGTTAATTAAAGTATTAAATCTTTCTAGTATGATGGGTGGTGGCAAGGCACAATTAATTTTAACTGCGTCAATGGGGCTAAGATTTTTCTGACCACTCCCAGTGGCAATTCTTTCCATCCATGTCCTCAATTCAGGTCTCAAATATGTCAAATATAGATAGTTTTTATAAACTTCATCACATAAAAACTTACCTACGCGCTGATTTAGCAAAAGATCTTCTTCGTTTACTAAACACAACCTACCTACATTTCCAGTTAGTGAAATTAGAATATCTTGTATTTCTAAAATACAAAAGCTGTCCAGGTTATTGGGTATTTTTTTTACATAGTCTACTTTTTCAGTTTTAAGACCATGATCTTGAACATTTTTTATTGTAATGATCTTATACTTGCCAGCTCCAGTATAGCTATCAGAACTAAAAGAGTGACCTGAACCAATTTTTAGCTTTTTAGACATTGACTGCATCTCCCACCCATCAGGAATTTCACGTTTTAGCACTTCGTTGTAAACCATTTTCCCTCCAGATGATTTATAGGGCTTGCCATTCTCATCAGGAAAATCAAACTGTATGAACCAATAGTCATAAATTAACTTAGCCATGGACTCCAGTTCCATATTAATCTTGTAGTTAAGTTCTATTTTTTTATCAATGTTAGAAAGAAGGGAGACTATTTTTTCTTGGTAGGTTTTTTTGGGTATTTTAAATTTTAGACTAGTTAAATAGTCGATGTTTATATTATCTTGAATGCTACCACTAGCAGAAGTCTGTATCGCCTTTCTAATATAAGTAAACACATAGTGCATGAACAATTCAGATGATTCATTAGGCTTCGCATTAAATCCAACCACACTATCAGGAATGCACATTGGGTATCCCAGCAACGCTGTTTCTGCAATATTCGCTGCTATGGTTATACAAAGTGTGTTTTCTGACCATAGCTTACTTTGAGCAAGTCCAAAATCATTATAAGCATCAACATGCTTTTGGATATATAGACCTGCTTCTTTAATCTCTCCTGTTTGAACCAAAGGATATTTACCACCTTCAAATAATTTTGGATCATTTCTAGGTCGGTGACGAGACTTACCCCTCTGAAACGACCCTAGTTCAATTAGTTCTCTATCCTGCCAATGGTCATTGAACTTAGAAGCATTAAACCTCATATTTTAATGCCGCCATCTGCTTACTAATCTTGTCTTTTAAATTACGAGCTTCCTGAGATGAATTTTCTAGCTTACTTTCAAATACTTTTATTTTTTTCTTAAACTCATCTTCTGTAAGATCTTGATATTTAATCTTTACATCAAAATATTGACCAGCACTTAATGAATAATTTTTAGCAGCTATATCCTCATGACTAACCACTATTGAGAATTCATCTTGAGCCTCTTTAGCACTGAAAGTTTCGATAATTAGTTGCTCGTCAGTATCGCTTAGTACAGTTTTTTGATTTTTTCCTTCTTTTACTTTTTTGCCAAGATTTGAGGCATCAATTAATACAATGTCTCCTTTATTTTCTTTATCAACAAAAATTATGGAAACATTGGTGCCAGTAGTTGCAAAAATATTTGAAGGCATGCTTACAACACCTGATAGTATTTTCTCTTCGACTAGTTTTTGTCTTATCTTTTTATCGATCCCACTTTGGGCTGTAATAAATCCAGTCGGCACGACAATAGCAGCTTTTCCGATCTTACTCAAAGAATGGATGATATGTTGCATAAATAAAAGATAAATTGCCATCGATTCCTTTTTTTTGGCAGGAACTTTGGGGACTCCAGCAAAAAAACGGTCTGAATTCTCTAACTGGTCACGATAGTCAGAAAAATCTAATTTAAATGGTGGGTTTGCGACAATGTAATCAAATTTATTAAATTTACCGTTTTCGTTCTTGTGATATGGTTCAAGAATAGTATTGCCTTCAACAGCATTTGGTATTGAATGCACAAGATCATTGAGGATTAAATTCAATCTAAGAAGCGAGGTAGATTTTTGAGAGATATCCTGAGAATAAATAGTGCACTTATCGACACCAATCTCGTGAGCTAGATTCATTAAAAGAGTTCCGGAACCGGCGGATGGATCATAGCAAGTTACATTATTAACTTCCTTGCTAACTAGGCATCGTGCCATAATTTTGGCTACTGCATGTGGAGTAAAATACTCAGCATATGTTCCACCACTATCGATATTGTAGTCTTTAATTAAATATTCAAAGATGCTCGCATAGAAATCAAATTTTTTATCAAATATATTTTCAAAACTGAATCCGACAATCTTATTAATAATAGCCTTACAAAATCCATCAGGATCTTTACGCACATGCTCACTTATTTCTTCAAAGAGAGCTATTTTTTGCCCTTCATTAGTTACAGCAGAGAAGATTCCGCTATTGCCTTTGGCGATATCAAGCAATGTTTTATCAAAAAGCTTGGCAAAATTAGGTTCATTTTGTTGAATAAATAATGATGAGATAAATTGATCGGGATTGATTTGTGCTGTGCTTTCTCGAAGCTGCATCATGAGCATTTCGTAGTCATCATCACTGTATGCACGTAAAACTTCATTTACATCTTCAGCCTCTACAATTTTGTTATCTAGCTTCTTTAATTCGTAGATAAATTTATCATTAAGGAATTTATAAAGAAAAATTTGAGTAATAATTTTAAACTCGTTTCCATCATTGCCTAATCCGTAGTTGGCACATACTGCTTTTAAATCGTCGATAAGAGCTTTGGTTTGTCGTTCAAATTCTTGAGTTTGAATCATTCTATTTCCTCAAAATTAAAATTATGCAGCTATGCCTCTATACTCGTTGATATATTCTTTCACTAAATATCCATTAACTCTTCTTACTAAAGGCGCTGTCATTGGTATGTTTTGTTTCTCTTTAAATTCAGTGATGACTATACGTTCAATCATCCTCGATATAAACTCTTCATTATCCAGCATTCTAGAATTTTTCTGTATCTGATCATCCACACTTAACTTTAAGCCACTTAGCGCATCAAACAGTTTAGTCTCACTTTCTGTAAGTGGGTCTTTTTCCATTAAGCGTTTATGTAATCGGACATACTTCTCATCACTATCATATTTAGCTTTAAGAAGCTGATTTAAGCGCTCAAGTTCATTTGCTTTAGCGTTAATTTTATTTAGGGCTTCAATATTATTTTCCATTTCTTGCCGAGAAACCTCACTCAAATTCTTTTTATGAAATAGACGTTCCAACTCCTCTTTTAAGGATATGAATCTAGGATCTTGTTGGTCGAAGTTATTACCAAGGCTCTCTCGAGTCTTCTGCAAAGCATCTTTAAGTTCATCAGCGAGCAGCATTTCTCCTTCGCCAACTTTTGTAAAGGCAAAGATAACATCTTCTAAAGCAGTATTAAGTAAATTTGTGTTATCTACCTTATTTTCTAAAGTCTCCTTTAAGTTAATTAAAGCAAGTCTATTGTTTGCTTCTTTTGATAAGACATTGAGTTGCTGAAAATCTAACTTTTCAATCATTTCATAATCACCACTCAGTCTAATAAGATTATAAAGACTTTTTGCGTTATTAAGGGCTTGGATGATTTTTAATATTTCTGGGCGGGAATCGATCTCAGTGATTTGCCTGGAAAATATTTCCGCGTTCCTGGTATCAAAATGGAATAATACATCTTTAATCTCACTAATTTCTTCATTAATTTCTTCTCTAGACTTGAACAGATTACTATAGCTGTCTATTTCATCTCCTAATTCAGATTGCAATTCTTTAAAATAGTCTGCGTTTGTCTTTTCAAACTCTTTTTCAATATTGGCAAAATCAACAACATAACCATAATCAAATGTTTTGTAGGTTCGATTAACTCTTGTGAGCGCCTGCAACAAGTTATGTGCTCTAATCACTCTGCCAATGTAGAGCTTCTTGAGACGAGGCGCATCAAATCCTGTTAGGAGCATGTTGTAAACAAACAACAAATCAATCTCACCTTTCTTAAAAGCTTTAACTAGATCTTTACGATCATCTTTTGTGCCAATATCATGCAAGATAAGTGCTGCTTTGTTAGCCTTCCTTTCTTTTTCACGTCTAGCGTTATAACTTTGCTCACTCCCCATAATAGAGTTATTAATTGCTTCATTTTTGTTTGCATAATTGTTTTGAAAAATTTTATACATGATTTTTGCTTGATCGGCAGAGTCACAAATAACCATGCCTCCAATTCCATTGTTATTCATTGATATTCTTGCTTTCTCAAAGTCTCCAACAATGTAATCAAGCATTGGTTCAACAAATTTAGGATGTGCGTAAACTACATTTTTATTCGCATTACCCTTTAAGACTTCGATTTCTTCAAGAGCTTTCTGCAACTTCAGCTTATAAGTGGTATCTATTTCTTCACGTATTAGGCGAAGTGTATATCCATCTTTTATTGATGCATTGTAATAGTACTTGTGAATGTATGTGCCAAAGAGAGATTGAGAATTATAGTCTGCACCAAGTAGAGGTGTTCCAGTAAGTCCTATTTTTATAGACTCTCTGTCAGACTGTTCCAAATTTGCTAGAAAGCTTCCTTTTGGATTATAACTTCGATGCACCTCATCTAAGAAAAACACGCGCTGAACATTGAGTTGATAATCTGTATTTTTAATAACAGAAGGATCATCTGCAAATTTTTGAATATTAACAACAGTAATTTCTTGTCTACCAGAATCATTATTAATAGCATTAGTTTGTTTTATATCACGTGCAAAATCATCTCTTGAGTCAATACTATGTACCACCAAGCCACGAGACCTAAATTCAATACTAGCTTGAGTTAATAAATCTATCCTATCAACTATAAAATAGAACTTTGGAATAATATTTTTTTTCTGGAAATAATGCGATAGGTATTTAACATTGTAATAAGCCAAAGCAGTCTTACCACTTCCCTGAGTATGCCAAATAATACCTTTCTTGGCACCATTCTCAATTGTTCTCTCAATAGCTTTAGTTGCAAAAATCTGAGGATAACGCATAACATGTTTTTCTAACCCATGTTCTGTTTTCACATAGGTCAAACCAAACTCTAAAAGAAATGCCAATCGAGCATACGAAAACAATGAGGTAGAAATTTTATTTGTGGGTGTATTTGGATCTTTATTGGTAATAAAAACTGGCGAATCCTTAATACTTAGTAAATTATTGTCTTTGAGAACACTTGTTTCAATCTCTTCCGGGATTTCACGCAAAAGCTCTTCTAAATTAAAACTCTGCTCTTCTCGAAAGTAATTAAATATTGGTTTTTTATATGATGCTGAAGCATAGAATGCTCCTTCAATTTTTTCAGGCGAACTGTCATCGTATTCCATATTATTAGAAAAAACCATTAACTGGGTTATATTCACAAAATGTCTAAAATTTTTATTCTGAAATCGTGATTGAATGCGAGTGTGTTCAGCTAGAATTCCGTCTCGATTATTCGGCTTCTTAACTTCAATAAAAACCAAAGGCATGCCGTTGATTAAGAGAATAATGTCGGGTCTAAATTCATCCTCATCTTTTTTATAAGTTAGCTCGGTGACAACGTTAAAGGTGTTATTTCCGAAATTGTCAAAATCAATTAACTTGACGCCTGATCTATTTATTAGCTTCTTATAAAAAGCATTTCCTAGATCCTCATTATTAAGGCAGAGCGACACTTCGTCATAACACTTTTCGATATCAAAATCAGAAATATCTTCATTAATTTGAGCTATGCTAGTTTTAAAAATATCAGAGAAAATATTAGTAGATTCATCCCATTGAATACTGGGATCTTTTAAAGATAAATAATCATACCCTAAGCGCATCAGATGGAGGATAGAGGGTATCTTTACTCTTGAGTCTTCATTAAATTTTGTCAATATTGCTTTCCCTTTATTTGATTTATTTATTAAATGGTTAAAAGTATTTAATAAATATACTGTAAGTTCTTAGTTTATAAAAAATTATTTGCTTTGAGATCTGCCCTTTTCTTAAAAGTTTAAAATATTTTTAAGCTTTATCTAAAAAAATGTAGCACTTTTGTAGCACTTTTCATCTAAAAATTGATGAACAATGATGAATATTATGTATTGCATCTCATCATTAAAACAGGCATCAGA
>Ga0209504_1000834_pt1 | contig 25291 bp, 21 predicted proteins | sample COGITO_mtgs_1005_FD_184791 | JGI IMG/M metagenome (GOLD analysis project Ga0209504, IMG submission 184791) | Pelagic marine microbial communities from North Sea - COGITO_mtgs_100511 (SPAdes) (version 2) | ecosystem: Environmental > Aquatic > Marine > Epipelagic ...
TGTGGACCTGGGCTGAAATGACGGCCAATGGCCTGGTGCAAACCGGTACCGATGGCGCGGATAGCATCAATGGTTGGGCCGGTAAGGACATCATCCATGGTGGAGCGGGTAACGACATTATTGATGGCGGTGCGGGCAGCAACACGCTGTACGGCGGGGCAGGCAACGACACCTTGTTGGTGCATGCCTCCTCCAATGGCAACGTCCTGGCCGGTGGCACCGGTAATGACGCGCTGATAGGTAGCGGCTACGCCGACACCTATGTATTCAACCTGGGTGATGGTGTGGACACCATCACGGAAAGCGTCATCTCGGGTTCGACTGTTGTCTATACCGACGTGCTGCGCTTTGGCGAGGGTATCGCTGCCAGCGATATTCAAACCCAACGTCAAGGCCAAGACTTGGTCTTTGCACACAGCAATGGCGTCGATAAGGTCATTGTAAAGAATGCCTTCAACACCTCGGGCTCATCGGCCACTCACATCGCTGGCAGCATGATCGAGAAGTTCGAGTTTGCAGATGGCACGGTGTGGACCTGGGCTGAAATGACGGCCAATGGCCTGGTGCAAACCGGTACCGATGGCGCGGATAGCATCAATGGTTGGGCCGGTAAGGACATCATCCATGGTGGAGCGGGTAACGACATTATTGATGGTGGTGCGGGCAGCAACACGCTGTACGGCGGAGCCGGCAATGACACCTTGTTGGTACATGCCTCCTCCAATGGCAACGTCCTGGCCGGTGGTACCGGTAATGACGCGCTGATAGGTAGCGGCTACGCCGACACCTATGTATTCAACCTGGGTGATGGTGTGGACACCATCACCGATAGCGGGGGCAATGACCTACTGCTCTTTGGTCTGTCCCCCGATCAGCTCTGGTTTCAGCGTAATGGCAATAATCTCGATGTCTTAGTTGAGGGCACCAGTGATCGCGTTACTGTGAGCAACTGGTATTCCAATGGCGCTTCGCGAATAGAGTCGTTGCAGAGCTCTGGTGGTCTTGCGCTTACTGCAGCCCGTGTCCAAACCTTGGTCGATGCGATGGCCTCGTTCGGTGTGCCTGCTGGTGGTGAGTCCAACCTCACTGCTGATCAACGGGCGCAGTTGGATGTGGTGATTGCAGCCAACTGGCAATAGCTCTATGCGTTGATTGAAAGAAAGGGCTCGTTGAAAGGCGAGCCTTCTCTTTAACTACAAGTCAACCCCTATGGGTAAGTGATAACTCAGATAAGCCCTCCAGGGAGTCCGTTCACTTGTAAAGCCAAGAGGCTGGAAAGGCCATCGTGGCCGCTTAGCTCACCAGTCCAATAGCAGGACACCTGTAAGTAACGCTGTATTAATGCGTATGTTTTCGTGTTTGTAGTGCTTCAGTCATCTCTCTAAGCGCTGCCAAGTGATTTGATTGCGGAGTTAGTGTGAAGATTGTTTTAACTCGTATTTAAAATTTGCTTGCGAAAGTTTTGTAGGGCAAGGCTGAGTTTTGGTGCGGTGATATGAAAGTAGTTTGTCAGCTGGGCACAGTTGTACTCTGTTACAGCTAGTTTCTGGTATGCCATTGAGTTAATGGTAGAGGCTTGACTCTCTATATCTATGTTCTTGGTGTTGGCGACTTAGTAAATTAAAAACTAAAAACATATAAGGAGCTTGAATGAAACTCAATGGGACTGTGGGTAGCGACATTTTGATAGGTGGTGCAGGAAATGACACCCTGGAAGGTGGAGACGGCGATGATCATCTAATGGGCATGGCCGGTGACGATCGCCTTTTCGGCGGCGATGGTAATGACCACCTGATGGACTTCGAAGGAAATAACCGTTTGCAGGGTGGTGCTGGCAACGATTGGCTGCATGCCGGGGAAGGTAACGACACTCTGGATGGTGGTACTGGTGATGACACCATGACTGGTGGCGCTGGTAATGACCTCTACATAGTCGACTCGTGGGGCGACCAGGTTCTTGAAGAGCTTGATGGCGGCATCGATACGGTCAAGTCGAGCGTGGATTTTGGTCTGGGCGCGAATGTCGAGAACCTGACCCTGACCGGCAGCACGGCGATCATGGGGCATGGTAACGAGCTGGATAACACTATTCGCGGCAATAGTGCGGATAACCACTTATTTGGTGGCGATGGGAATGACCGGCTCTACGGCGGTGATGGCAATGACCTCCTAGATGGTGGCGCTGGTGACGACAAGCTAGATGGCGGTATTGGTTATGACTCCTTAAACGGTGGTGTGGGTAACGACTCTCTTCATGGCGGTGCCGGCAATGATCGTCTGGATGGCGGGGATGGTAATGATCGCCTCTACGGCGAGGAGGGTGACGACGAGCTTCTCGGTGGCGAGGGTAATGATTACCTACATGGTGGCGCCGGAAATGGTTTCCTGGACGGTGGTGCAGGAAATGACACCTTGGAAGGTGGAGACGGCGATGATCATCTAATGGGCATGGCCGGTGACGATCGCCTTTTCGGCGGTGATGGCAATGACCACCTGATGGACTTCGAAGGAAATAACCGTCTGCAGGGTGGTGCTGGCAACGATTGGCTGCATGCCGGGGAAGGTAACGACACTCTGGATGGTGGTACTGGTGATGACACCATGACTGGTGGCGCCGGTAACGATCTCTATATGGTCGATTCTTGGGGTGACCAGGTTATCGAAGAGGTTGATGGAGGTATCGATACCGTCAAGTCGAGTGTCGATTTTGGTTTGGGCGCGAATGTCGAGAATCTGACCCTGACCGGCAGCACGGCGATCATGGGGCATGGTAACGAGCTGGATAACACCATTCGCGGCAATAGTGCGGATAACCACCTATTTGGTGGCGATGGTAATGACCGACTCTACGGCGGTGATGGCAATGATGTATTGGACGGTGCTTCCGGTAACGACAGCCTTGAGGGCGGTGAGGGTTCCGATACTTATCTGTTCGGTATCGGCTCAAATCAGGATCGTATTACCAATAATGACAGCTCGTCGGGTAGCGTCGATACCTTGTTATTTGGCGATGGGATATCACTGGAGCAGTTGTGGTTCCGCAAGGTCGGCTCAAGTTTGGAAGTCAGCGTCATCGGCACTGACGATAAAGCAACTGTGAGCAACTGGTATTCGGGCAGCAACTATCATCTGGATCAGTTCAAGACTGCCGATGGTAGAACTTTGTTGGACGGGCAGGTGCAGAGTTTGGTCGACGCCATGGCTTCGTTCGGTGTGCCACCTGGCGGTGAGTCCAACCTCAGCGCTGATCAGCGAGCGCAACTTGATGTAGTGATTGCAGCCAATTGGCAATAGATCATAAGCGATAGTGTTCAAGCAAAGGCCCATCCGATGATGGGCCTTTGCTTTTCTAGGCTGTTAACCCGTTTCTGTATGTCGCTGCGTCTACCTGAGCGAATGGTTTGTTCCGATCGCTCAGGAGATGCGCCCATGTCTGCTTACCCCGTATTGCTTACCCGTCCTCTGCTTGCCGGTTTTGCCGCAGGCGTATTGATCAGCCTTGGTGCGTGCAGCGCCGCCAATCCCGAAGCGCCGGCCACCGAGGCTGGCAGCCCGCAGCTCAGCGATCAGGCCTATAAGCGTGAACGTGCCGAGTTGCATGAACAGCTGGCCGCTGCACCCGCTGAACTGCAACGCAAAAGCCAGGTGGCGGGCGGCGCCGTGATGCCCAGCGTGGCCTATGCGCCGATGCCGATGTCGGTACAGGCCGATGCCTTGCCGCCGGGCTATCGTGACGAGAACCGCGAGCAGTATCAGAAACTGGCTGACAACCCGGTGCATGCCGTGGCCGAGACCCCGGTGTCGACCTTTAGCATCGATGTGGATACCGGCAGCTACGCCAATGTGCGGCGTTTCCTCAATGGTGGGCAATTGCCGCCGCAGGATGCGGTGCGTCTGGAGGAACTGGTCAATTACTTCCCTTATGCCTATCCGCTGCCCAAGGGCGATGTGCCGTTTGGCGTGCACACTGAACTGGCGGCCACGCCGTGGAACCCGGAAAGCCGCCTGCTGCGTATCGCCATCAAGGCTTCGGACCTACGCGTAGACGAGCTGCCGCCAGCCAATCTGGTGTTTCTGGTGGATGTCTCCGGCTCGATGGACCGCCGCGAAGGGCTGCCCATGGTGCAGAGCACCTTGAAGCTGCTGGTCGAGCAGCTGCGCGCCCAGGACAAGGTGTCGCTGGTGGTCTATGCCGGCTCATCCAGCGTGGTGCTGGAGCCAACATCCGGCAGTGAGAAAGCCAAGATCCGCGCGGCCATCGATCAGCTGACGGCGGGCGGTTCAACGGCGGGCGAGTCGGGCATTCAGCTGGCCTATCAGCAGGCGCAGCAGGGCTTTATCGACGGCGGGATCAACCGCATCCTGTTGGCCACCGATGGCGACTTCAACGTAGGCATCAGTGATTTCGAAACGCTCAAACAACTGGCCGCCGACAAACGCAAGACCGGCGTCTCCTTGACCACCCTGGGCTTTGGCACTGATAACTACAACGAGCAGTTGATGGAGCAACTGGCCGACGCTGGCGACGGTAACTATGCCTATATCGACAACCTTCGCGAGGCGCGCAAGGTGCTGGTTGATCAGCTCAGCTCGACCCTGGCGACGGTCGCCAGCGATGTGAAGATCCAGGTCGAGTTCAACCCGGCCGAGGTCAGCGAGTACCGCCTGCTGGGCTATGAGAACCGTGCGCTGAAACGTGAGGATTTCAGCAATGACAAGGTCGATGCCGGTGAAATCGGCGCAGGCCACACCGTAACCGCGCTTTATGAAGTGGTGCCGGTGGGCGGCAAGGGTTGGCTGGAGCCGCTGCGCTATCAGCAAGCGGCGAAGGCGGGCAGCCAAGCGGGCGAACTGGCTTGGCTGCGTATCCGTTACAAGGCGCCAGGGCAGAACGTTAGCAAACTGCTGGAGCAGCCGATTCAAGCCGCTGATGTGCCTGCTATCGGCCAGGCCAGCGAAGACCTGCGCTTTGCCGCCGCCGTGGCTGCGTTTGCTCAGCAGCTTAAAGGCGATACCTACACCGGGCGCTTCAGTCTGGCTGACAGCGCGGAGCTGGCGCGCAATGCCAAGGGCGATGACCGCTTCGGTCTGCGTGGCGAGTTCGTGCAGCTGGTGGAACTGGCGCAGAGTCTGCAAACTGCGACGAACCGTTCAACTACCGCACGAGTACAGCAGTGAATCGACCCCTCACGGATGACGACGCCGCCTTGTTGCGGCGTTACCGCCGCGGTGACGCGGCGGCTTTCGCCGAGTTGTACCAGCGCCACCGGCTCGGCCTGTTTCGTTTTCTGCTCGGCCTGTGTGGCGACCACGCCCTGGCCGAGGAGGTGTTTCAGGATACCTGGATGAGCCTGATCCGCAGCCAGAGTGAGCAGCGCGATAGCGTGCTGTTCAAGACCTGGCTGTACCAGATCGGCCGCAACCGGCTGATCGATACCTGGCGCAAGCACGGTCGGCGCCAGGCGGGGCATGCTGAGTACGATGAACAGCAGCATGCCCCGCACGACCCGCAGCCGGGGCCTGAGCAGCAGCTCAGCCTGAGCCGCGATCAGCAGCGTTTAGAGGCCGCCCTGGCGGATTTACCGGCGGAGCAGCGCGAAGTATTTCTGCTGCGCGCTCATGGCGATCTGGAGCTGGCCGAGATCGCCGAGCTGACCCAGATACCCACAGAAACGGTGAAAAGCCGATTGCGCTATGCCCTGCAGAAGTTACGTCGGCTGCTGGCTGACCCGGCCGCCGAGGAGTTGTCCGTATGAACCACGATCAACATAGGCTCGATGAGCAGGAACGGCAGATGCTTGAGCATTTCCGCCAGCACAGCAGCGGTGAACCCAGCGCGCAGCTGGATGCACAGATTCTCGCGGCTGCCACTGCCGCCGTGCGCAGCGCCGCCGTAGATGAGGCTAAACCTGGCTTGGGTGCGCGCCTGCACAACTGGCTGTTCGGCGCTGGTGGCCGGCAACGCTGGTCGGTGGCATTGGCTGGGGTTGCCTGCCTGGGGATCGGCGTGAGCCTGACCTGGCGTACCTTCGAGCAGGCGCCCGATGCCTTTGACGCCGTGCCCAGCGGCGCGCCGATGGCGCCGGCTGCGGCGAGGATGGCACCACAATCGGCACCGATGTCCGCGCCACTGGCGGAATCCGCAGCGATTAGTGATGAGGCAGAACGCTCACGGGCCGCGCAGCCTGCACCGGTGATCCAGGGCTACAGCGTCGATGCCGCCAAGGCTGAGAAGAAGCTCTCTGTGGGGGCGTCCAATCAGCTGCTGCGTGAAGAGGTGGCGGCCGATGCGTTGCACGACGCCGTGCCTGCCGTGTCAGCCTCTGAAAAAGCGGCAGAAGCCGCAGGCATTCAGGCTGAACAGCAGCTGCACAGCGAGTTGCAACGCTTGCTCAAGCTGCGCCGCGATGGCTGGACGGATGAGGCCGATGCCTTGCTGTTGCAACTGATGCGTGAGCACCCGGAGCTGAATATCGACGCACGGCTGCAGCTACTGCAGCAGGATGAATAAGACGGCATTGGTCAGTCGCTGGCGGCCATCGATCCCGGTGGCTGTTGGCTGATCCTTAGGCTAGAGCGCCGCGTTGTAACCTGCCGTACCGATTGCGTGCTTGCCAGAGTACGGGGCAGAGGCCAGCATAGCGGCTTGTGTCACTGCCTTTGTACCTGCCCATGTTGCCTATTCGAAACCTCGCGCTGCTGTTGACTGTCTTGTCACTGGCAGCTTGTGAGCAAAGCACCAACCCTCCTGCCAAGCCCAAAGCTGAAACCGTCAAGGTGCAACCGGCACCAGCCGCAGTGCCCAGCAAAGCGGCCAAGACCGAGCCGGCGCCCGCCGTAAACAAGCCCAGCGCTGCTGAAAGCAAACCTGTGCCAGAGGCTCAAGCCAAGCCGAAACCTGCTGTGGTTGCGCGTAAGGCCGAACCCGCAGAGCCGAAAGCACCGCTGGATCTGAGCCTGCATACCAATGTGTTTGATCCCCTGCAGCCGGTGGCACCGCTCAGCGACCTGTCGGTCCCGTTATTGCCGCCTATGTTTGGCGATAAGGACAAGACTGAGGGGCCCTTCCAGCTCAATGGCAAGCTGATCACCAATGAGCGCGGCGATGACTACTGGGAGTCGGTCGAGGGTGCGCAGCTGCAGTTTGAGTTCAAGCAATAGCAGGCAGCGTGGATAGCCCGCCTGCTGCCGGCAATCAGAAGCGGTAGGCCTGCTCGCCGATGGCGGCGAACAGCGTCTGATCCAGTGGGGTAAAGCGCTGTTCGCCCGGTAAGCGCACCCACAGCGGCTCCTGCACGGCTGCCGGGTTGTAGGCGGCCTGCTTGAGGTCGGTTTTCTTGTATTTGAAGGTGCCGGTGGTTTCCACCTCGCCCAGCAGGCGGATAAACAGCGGCGCGGCGTACACCGGCAACTCGGCATCCAGGTGCGCGGCGAGGGCGGCGCTGTTCAGTTGCTGGCCTTCACTCAGGCGTAGCGCAGCCATGCCACAGCGGCCATTGGTGCCGGGGATTTCCACGCCATAGACCACCGCATCCTCGACGCCGGGGAAGGCTCCCAGCACGTTCTCTACCTCGGTGGTGGAGACGTTTTCGCCTTTCCAGCGAAAGGTATCGCCCAGGCGGTCGACAAACTGCGCGTGCTTGCAGCCGATATCGCGCATCAAATCGCCGGTGTTGAACCAGGCATCCCCCTTCTTGAACACGTTGCGCAGGATCGCCGCCTCGCTTTTGGCCGGGTCGGTGTAACCGTCGAATGGCCACTTGGCGCTGATTTCGCTGATCAGCAAACCCGGTTCGCCCTTGTCGGCTTTCTGCAGAAAGCCCTTGGCGGTGCGGATGGCGCAATCGTTCTCCAGGTCGTAGCGCACGATGGCGTAGGTGGCGGGGGAGAAGCCCACGGTGTTGTCGAAGTTGAACACGTTGGTAAAACCGATATTGCCTTCGCTGGAGGCATAGAACTCGGTGATCTGCTCGACGCCGAAGCGTGCCTTGAACTCGGCCCAGATCGAGGGGCGCAGGCCATTGCCGATCATGCAGCGCAGGCTGTTGTTCTGCTCGGCGGCGCATTCGGGCTGATTAAGCAGATAGCGGCACAGCTCGCCGATATAGCCGAAGCAGGTGGCCTGATAGCGCTGCACATCGGGCCAGAAGGCGCTGGCGGAGAACTTGCGGCGCAGGGCGATGGCTGCGCCACCGGCGATGGCTGCGCTCCAGCACACGGTCACGGCGTTGTTGTGGTAGCAGGGCAGGGTCAGGTAGAGCACGTCCTGATTGTTCAGGGTCAGCCCGGAATGGCCGAAGCCGCCGTAAGCCTTGATCCACTTGCCGTGGCTCATGATCGAGGCCTTGGGCAGGCCGGTGGTGCCGGAGGTGTAGATCAGGAAACAAGGGTCCTTCATCTGCACCTTGGCGCTGTCGGGCAGGTTATCGCTGGCCTGGCTGCGCGCCAGTTGCATCAGGTTGGTCCAACAGTCGGGTGCCTGGCCGGCTTCCTGTAGGCAGTCCTGATCGGCCACCCAGTAACGCGGCGTCTGCGGGTTGTCTAGCTGCTCTACGACCTCATCAAACGCCGCCAGCGATTCGTCGCCAATCAGCATAAAACCCGGTTTGACCAGATTCAGGCTGTGCGCCAGCACCTTGCCGCGCTGGGTGGTGTTGACCAGCGCGCCGACTGCGCCGAGCTTGCTTAGCGCCGCGAGGATCGCCAGCAGCTCCAGGCGGTTTTCCAGCATCACCGCCACCACGCTGCCATGGCGCACCCCTTCAGCCTTGAAGGCCCAGGCCAGGCGATTGGCCCAGGCATTGAACTGGGCATAGCTAAGGCTGCGCGACTCATCCAGCAGCGCTGGCCGGTCGGGGTGCTGCTGCACAGTGCGCTCCAGCGCCCAGGCCAGCGACAGGTTCTTCTCGCGGTTACGAATACCGGCGTAATACAGGCCGCGCAACATACGCGGCACACGCGGCAGGTGCTGGGGTAGACGGGCAAGGAAACGCAGCGGGGAAATCAGATCGGTCTGGCTCATGGCTCTCGCGCTTATGGTTGTTATGCGGGGGCGAAGGTCAACTCTAGTCGCCCGCATGCACACCTGCCATGGCTCTGGCGCAAGCCTGGCCGGGCAGATCGGCAAATAGCGCGTCGCCTGTGTATTGCCAGCAAACCCAGGCCTGTGGCATTAGCTCGGCATGCCGGCGCGATTGCGCGCTCAACCTGGAGGGTGCGATGAACCTGAACCAAATCACCGTGGCGGTCACCGATGTGCCACGCGCGATTCGCTTTTACCAGCAACTGGGCCTGCAACTGATTGTCGAGAGCCTGCCGGACTATGCGCGATTCTGCTGCCCCGATGGCCAGGCGAGTTTTTCCCTGAGCAAGGTTGCTCAGGTGTCGGCGAGCCAGACGTTGATTTACTTCGAATGCGCTGAGCTGGATCAGACCGTAGCCCGCCTACAGGCCCAGGGCGTCGAGTTCAGCATGCTGCCGACCGATCAGCCCTGGCTGTGGCGTGAAGCCTATCTGCAAGACCCGGATGGCAATCCGCTGTGCCTTTATCACGCCGGCGAAAATCGCTTGAACCCGCCTTGGCGGCTCAAGCAAGACGCCTAATGCACCGTGCCTAGACCCGCTCTAAGGTGAGCGGGCGTTGGTATAGCCTGCCGATTTAGTCGATAAACAGATCGTTCATTAGTTTGCCGGCTGGGTCATAGCGGTACTGCTCGAAGTCGCTCTGGCCCTGCTCACGCAGGATTTCCTCGTCGATCAGCAAGCGCCCGCTGATGCAGCGTTCGCTGCTGGACAGAATGGCGTGGGCGGCGTCGGCCATGATCGCCGGCAGGCGCGCGGCCTTCATTACCGCCGGGCCGCCGGCCTCGAACTCGATGGCGGCGGTGGCGATCACCGTCTTCGGCCACAGCGAGTTGACGCTGATGCCGTACTTTTTGAATTCCTCATGCATCCCTAAGGTCAGCATGCTCATGCCGTACTTGGTGGTGGTGTAGGGGCCGTAGTTGGCGAACCACTTGGGGTCGAGGTTAAGCGGCGGCGACAGGCTGAGAATATGGCCCTTGCTCTGCTTAAGGTAGGGCAACGCGGCCTGGCTGCAGACCATCACCGCGCGGGTGTTGATCTGGAACATCAGGTCGAAGCGCTTGGGTTCGAGTTTCTCCACGCCCACCAGCTTGATGGCGCCGGCGTTGTTGATCAGCGCGTCGATGCCGCCGAAGTGTTCGGCCGCCTGGGCCATGGCGGCTATTACCGCGTTTTCGTCACGCACATCCACCTGCAGGGCCAGGGCCTTGCCGCCCACTTCCTCGACCTCGGCGGCCACCGAGTGAATGGTGCCGGGCAGCTTGGCGTGGGGTTCGGCGCTTTTCGCTGCAATCACGATATTGGCTCCCTCACGCGCGGCGCGCAGGGCGATTTCACGGCCGATGCCGCGGCTGGCGCCGGTGATAAACAGGGTTTTGCCTTGCAGTGACATATGCGTGCTCCGTGTCTTGTTGTTATAGGGGCGAGGGCATCAGGCTTCGCTGGCTTCGATTTCCACCAGCAGCTGACGGTTCTTCACCTGATCGCCATGGCTGACGCCAATGCGGCGTACCACACCGTCGATGCTGGCCTTGAGCGGGTGTTCCATTTTCATCGCTTCCAGCACCACTAGCAGTTGGCCTTTGCTGACGCTGGCGCCTTCCTCGACCAGCACCTCGACAATCGCGCCGTCCATCGGTGCCTTGACGCTGCCCGAGCCTGCGCCGGCGGCGCTGCTGACTGGCAGGTGGGTGATATCAATTAGCTGCAGATTGCCGTTATGGCCATACAGCCAGAGGTTTTCGCCGGCCAGGTGATAGGCCAGGCGCTGGCGAATACCGTCCAGCTCCAATGTGGCCCAGCGACCGTTGCTGGCCAGCAGTTTAAGGCTGACCTGTTGCTCGCCAATCGTGGCCAGCAGGCTGGGCTGTGGGCCGTCGCCCAGCACTTCCAGCTCCACGGTGAAGGTCTGTTCACCGTGTTTAAGCAGAAAACGCCAGGGCGCGCTGCCCGCATTGCGCCAGCCGGAGAGCCCTGGTTGGTGCGCGCGGGCATTGGCCGATTGTTGGAACAGCAGGGCGGCGGCGGCGGCCAACTCGCTGGCTTTGGGCGGCTGTGGGCTAAGGCTTGGGTCGCTGGCGAAATGCTCGGCGATAAACGCGGTGGTGGCGTTGCCGGCAGCAAACTCGGGGTGGCTGAGCAGGTTGGCGAGAAAGCGCTGGTTGCCGTTGACGCCGAGCAGCACGCAATCCTCAACCGCACGCACCAGCTTGCGCCGCGCTTCTTCGCGGGTGGCGCCGTAGGCGATCACCTTGGCCAGCATCGGGTCATAGAACGGCGTGATCGCTTGGCCTTCGTCCAGGCCGTGGTCGATGCGAATGCCATCGCGCAGCGCCGGCTCCCAGCGCAGGGCTGTGCCGGTTTGCGGCAGGAAATTCTGCGTGGCGTCTTCGGCGTACAGGCGCACTTCCATGGCGTGGCCGGTGAGGCGAATCTCGTCCTGCTTGAGCGGCAGCGGCTGGCCTTCGGCCACGCGAATCTGCCAGGCGACCAGGTCCTGGCCGGTGATCAGTTCGGTAACTGGGTGTTCGACCTGCAGGCGGGTGTTCATTTCCAGAAAGAAGAACTCGCCGCTCTGGTCCAGCAGAAATTCCACGGTGCCAGCGCCGACGTAGTTCACCGACGCGGCCGCTTTCACCGCCGCCTCGCCCATGGCTTGACGCAGCTCGGGCGTCATCACCGGGCAGGGCGCTTCCTCGACCACCTTCTGGTGGCGGCGCTGCACCGAGCAGTCGCGCTCGCCGAGATAAACGATGCTGCCGTGCTGATCGCCGAACACCTGAATTTCCACATGGCGCGGTTGGATCACTGCACGTTCGAGAATCAGCTCGCCGGAGCCGAAGGCATTCTGCGCCTCGGAGCGGGCGGTGCGAATCTGCGCCAGCAGCTCGCTGGATTCGTGTACCAGACGCATGCCACGACCGCCGCCACCGGCACTGGCCTTGATCATCAGCGGGTAACCGATGCGACCGGCCTCGCGGCTCAGGGTTTCGTCGTCCTGGGCGGCGCCCTCAAAGCCAGGAATACACGGCACGCCGGCTTCGAGCATGGCGATCTTCGACAGGCGCTTGCTGCCCATCAGGTGAATGGCTTCCACGGTCGGGCCGATAAATACGATGCCGGCGGCCTCGCAGGCGCGGGCGAACTCGGCGTTTTCCGAGAGAAAGCCGTAGCCGGGATGGATCGCGTCGGCCCCGGTTTTCTGCGCTGCCTTGATAATGTTGTCGATGACGAGATAGGACTGGTTGACCTGGGCCGGGCCGATGCACACAGCTTCATCGGCTTGCTGCACATGGCGTGCATCGCTGTCGGCTTCGGAGTAGACAGCCACGGTGCGGTAGCCGAGGTCCTGGGCGGTGCGCATCACCCGGCAGGCGATTTCCCCACGGTTAGCGATCAGAATTTTGTTAAAGGCGGGCATCTGTGTGCTCCTGCTGGTGATGGGTATCGCTGTGCTCAACCCATCCTACGGTCATGTTGTAGGAGCCAGCTTGCTGGCGATCCCGGTGGTTGCTGATCGCGAGCAAGCTCGCTCCTACAGCCTGTGTGTTATCTGCTTATTGCGCCCACTTCGGCGCACGTTTCTGTACAAACGCCATGGTGCCTTCGATGCCTTCGGCGCCAGTAACGGCAGCGGCGAACTGCTCGGCGGCGCGGTCCAGCAGTGGGCCGAGGGCTTCGTGTTCGGCGGCCAGCAGCAGCGCCTTGGTCTGGGCATTGGCCTGCGGCGCGCATTGGCGAACCTGGCTGAGTATTTGTTGCAAGCGCACGTTGAGGTGTTCGCTGTCGACCTCACTGAAATGCACCAGCCCCAGGCGTTCGGCCTCGCTGCCATTGAAGCGGGCGGCGGTCAGTGCCAGGCGCCGGGTCTGGGTCAGGCCGATACGCCGCACCACAAAGGGGGCGATTTGCGCTGGCAGAATCCCCAAGGTGGTTTCCGGCAGACCGAACTTGGCGTCCTGCTGGCAGATGGCGATATCCGACACGCAGGCCAGGCCAAAGCCGCCGCCGAGCACTGCGCCTTCGAGCACGGCGATCAGCACCTGTGGCGTGTTCTGCGCTTCTTCCAGCAGGCTGCCGAAGGCGCGGTTAAGGCTGCGGTAGGCATCGCCACCAGCTGCACGAGCACCGGCCATATCCTTGATATCGCCACCGGCGCAGAAGTGCCCACCGGCACCGCGCAGGACAATGGCGCGCACGCTCAGATCATTGCGCAGGCTTTCCAGCACCGCGCGCAATTCGCTGACCATGGCCAGGCTCATGGCATTGCGGCTGTCCGGGCGGTTGAGGGTGACGTGCAGCACGCCGGCATCGAGGCTTAGCAGCAGGGTTTCGCAGTTCGGTAGGTCGGCCATGGCAGGCTCCTTGATGTATTCGCAAGGGGAAGGTGGCCGTAGGGTGGGTCACGTTTTATCGACCCACCGAGCGGTGCCACGGTGGACGTAAAAAGCGACGTCCACCCTACGTTTTTCCGTTCTTAGCCCTTCTTTATGGCCCGCCATCCCTGGCGGCCACCCTTCGGGCCGTCGCTACGCGACGTTAAAAATAGCTCCCGGCTATTTTTTCTTCCCAGGCAGAATGCCCATCAGCTTGCAGATAATGCCCAGCATGATTTCGTCGGCACCGCCGCCGATGCTCACCAGGCGCACGTCGCGGTAGGCGCGGGCCACCGGGTTTTCCCACATGTAGCCCATGCCGCCCCAGTACTGCAGGCAGCTGTCGGTGACTTCACGGCCGAGGCGGCCGGCCTTGAGCTTGGCCATTGAGGCCAGGTTGGTCACGTCGCGGCCGCGTACGTACTGCTCGGTGGCCTGGTAAACCAGCGCGCGCAGGCACTCGACTTCGGTCTGCAGCTCGGCCATGCGGAAGTGGATAACCTGGTTGTCGATCAGCGCATTGCCGAAGGTCTTGCGCTCCTTGCAGTAGTCGATGGTGGCGTTGATGCAGTGCTCCAGGCCCTTGATCATGTTGGCCGCACCGAACAGGCGCTCTTCTTGGAACTGCAGCATCTGCATCATAAAACCGGCGCCTTCGTGGCCGATGCGGTAGCGCTGCGGCACGCGCACGTTGTCGAAGAACACCTGGGCGGTCTCCGAGCTGCGCATGCCGAGTTTGTCCAGATGCGGGCTGACGCTGATGCCTGGGGTGTTCATCGGCACCATGATCAGCGACTTGTTGACATGCGGCTTGTCGTCCGAGGTATTGGCCAGCAGGCAGATAAAGTCGGCGGAAGGGGAGTTGGTGATCCACATTTTGCTGCCGTTGATCACATAGTCACTGCCGTCTTTCTTGGCGGTGGTTTTCAGCCCAGCCACATCCGAGCCAGCGCCGACTTCGGAGACGCCGATACAGCCGACCATCTCGCCAGTGATCGCCGGCTTGAGGAATTCCTCGCGCAGCTCATCGGAGCCGAAGCGCGCCAGGGCCGGGGTGCACATGTCGGTCTGCACGCCGATGGACATCGGGATGCCGCCGCAGATGATGGTGCCGAACTCTTCGGCGGCGACGATCGAGTAGCTGTAGTCCAGGCCCATGCCGCCGAACTTCTCCGGCTTGGAGATGCCCAGCAGGCCCAGATCGCCGGCTTTCTTGAAAATCTCGTGGATCGGGAAGCGGCCGTCTTTTTCCCATTGTTCGACGTGCGGGTTGATTTCCTTGTCGACAAAGTTACGGACCGTGCGGCGCAGCTCTTCGTGTTCTTGGGTGAAGATCATTTTTTATTCTCCGAAGGGTTACAGGCGGGCTACGCCGAAAGTGGTGGTTTTAAGCGGGCGAACAGCGGCTTCGGCGCAGATATCCAGCAGGTAGCCGAGCAGCTTGCGCGTATCGCGTGGGTCGATCAGGCCGTCGTCCCACAGGCTGGCGGTGCCGTAGAGCGCGGTGGATTGGCTGTCGAGTTTTTGTGCGGTGACGGTTTCCAGCATGTCGAGCATCTTCGGGTCGGCTTCTTTACCTTCCTTCAGGTGTTTTTCCTCGGTGACGATGCGCAGCACCTTGCCGGCCTGCGCGCCGCCCATCACGGCGGTTTTGCTGTTGGGCCAGGCGAAGATAAAGCGCGGATCGAGGCCACGACCGCACATGGCGTAGTTGCCGGCGCCGTAGGAGCCGCCGACGACTATGGTGAGTTTCGGCACGGTGGCGTTGGCCACGGCCTGGATCATTTTTGAGCCGTGCTTGATCACGCCGAGCTGTTCCGACTCGGTGCCGACCATAAAACCGGTGGTGTTGTGGAAGAACAGGATTGGCGTGTTGCTCTGCTCGCACAGCTGGATAAATTGCGCCGCCTTGGCCGCGCCTTGCGGGGTGATCGGGCCGTTGTTGCCGATAAAGCCGCAGGGCTGCCCTTCGATCTGCAAGTGGCCGCAGACCGTCTGGTTGTCGAACTCGTTCTTGAAGTCGAGAAACGCCGAACCATCGGCGATGCGGGCGATGATCTCGCGCACGTCGTAGGGCTTCTTGGCATCAAACGGCACCAGGCCGAGCAGTTCGTCGACCGGGTACAGCGGCTCGCTGTAGGCCTTGGCTGGGCGCGCCGGCAGTTGAGCATTCCACGGCAGCATGGCGAGGATTTCGCGGGCGATACGCACGCCATCGGCGTCGTTTTCCGCTAGGTATTCGGCGGTGCCGGCGACCTGGGCGTGCATCTCGGCGCCGCCCAGTTGCTCATCGGTGGCGATCTCTCCGGTGGCGGCTTTCAGCAGCGGCGGGCCGGCGAGGAACATCTTGGCCTTGCCGCGCACCACCACCACATAGTCCGATAGCCCCGGCTGATAGGCCCCGCCAGCGGTGCTGGAACCGTGCACCACGGTGATCTGCGGCAAACCCATGGCCGACATGCGCGCCTGGTTGGCAAAACCGCGCGCGCCTTCGACAAAGATATCGGCGGCGTAGTTAAGGTTGGCGCCGCCGCTTTCGGTCAGGGCCACCACCGGCAGTTTGTTCTCGAAGGCGATCTGCTGTAGGCGCAGGGTTTTCTTCAGCCCGGTGGGGGAGATGGTGCCGCCCTTGATCGCGCTGTTGCTGGCGGTGACCAGGCAGCGCACCCCGGCGATATAGCCGATGCCGGAAATAATCCCGCCGCCGGCCTGGGTGCCGTCCTTGTCATCGTGCAACTTGTAGCCGGCCAGCGACGACAGTTCGAGAAACGGTGCGCCGGGGTCGAGCAGCAGGTTCAGGCGCTCACGCGGCAGCAACTGGCCGCGCTTTTCGAATTTGGCTTTGGCATCAAGCGCCTTGTTCAGGCAGTTCTGTTCGATCTGGCGAAAGCTGTCGACGGCAGTGAGCATGGCTTCGCGGTTCTTGGCGAACTCCTCGCCATGCACGTCAATTTCGGAGTGGATAACCGGCATGGCGTTACTCCTCGCCCTTGAGTACGTCAGGCACGTAGGCCCGGTGGAAGCCGTTATAGGTTTCGCTGTTCTTCGCCTTGCCCAGGGTCCAGGCGCGGGTGCCCTGGCTGGCGGCGCCGTCGATGCGGATGGTGTTGCCGCTGATAAAGTTGGCGCCGGGTGTGAGCAGGAAGACGATAGCGGCGGCCACTTCCGATTCGCTGCCGATGCGTTGCAGCGGCACGTGGTCCTTGAGCGAGCGGATCATGTTTTTCATCGATTCGGGGTAGGTGTCCATGCCGCTGGAGGCGATCCAGCCCGGCGCCACGGCGTTGACCCGCACCCCGGCGTGGCCCCACTCGTAGGCGGCGGTCTTGGTGAAGTTCTCCATCCCTGCACGTGCGGCACCTGAGTGGCCCATGCCCGGCATGCCGCCCCACATATCGGCGAGCATATTGACGATACTGCCGCCGTGTTTGCTCATGCTCTGCAGAAAGACTTCCTTGGCGATCAGAAAACCGCCCACCAGATTGGTGCGCACCACGGTTTCAAAGCCTTTCTGGTTGATGCCGATCAGCGGCGCGGGGAACTGGCCGCCGGCATTATTGACCAGATGATGGATCTGCCCGCGCTCGGCCACCACGGTTTTGACCATGGCCTTGACCGCCTCTTCATCACGGATATCGCAGACCTGAAAACTGGCGCTGCCGCCGTCTTCGAGAATTTCGCCGCAGGTGGCTTCGAGCTTTTCCAGCTTGCGCCCGACCAGCACCACATGGGCGCCGAGGTTCGCCAGTTCATGGGCGGTGCAACGACCAATGCCGCTGCCGCCACCGGTGACCATGATGGTCTGGCCGCTAAACAGGCCGGGTTTAAAGACTGAGTCGTATGCCATTGTTGTTATCGTCCTAGTCGTAGGGTGGACAACCGCGCAGCGTTGTCCACCAAGAGCTGGTGGATGGGTGAGGCGTCATCCACCCTACAAAGTTGCAGCCAATGTGCTGGGCACCGGTATCGGGAATTCCAGCAACTGTTGGGCGAAGGCCTTGCCTTGCGGATCGATGCGCAGGGAGGCGACGCCGCCACCCCCCAGTGAGTTCTCCAGCAGAAAATTCAGGCTATGGCTGCCGGGTAGATACCAGCGGCTGACCTTGCCGGTTTGCGCATCAAGGGTGTGCTGCATCCATTCGGCCACGGCACCCTCGCTCAGCGCAGCGGCGATCCAGGCCAAGTACTCGGGCTTTCTGGCCATTACACCAATATTGCTGTGGTTGCCCTTGTCGCCAGAGCGCGCCACCGCCAACTTGATCAGCGGTACGCAGGCGTCGGCCTGGCCGCTTGGTAGCGGGGCGGTGATATCGGCAGCATTCTGCGCGCTGTCCAGTATCGCGATCTGCGGCAGTGCGACCGGTGTGCGTTCGCCGTTCAGTTCCACTTCCATGGCGCAAGCGCCTTTGTCAGCCAGGAAGCTAAACAGGCGGATCACCGGGTAAACCGTAGGGCGACCACCGACGATGCCGGTCAGCCCCGGTGCCATGCCGGTTGCGGCCTGGGCGATCTCGCGGGAGAACAAAATCAAGGCTTCTTTCTTGGCATGGCGCACGGCGATCTTGATCACCACCTCGCGGGTGTCACTGCGCTGTCCACGGGGGCCATAGGTGGCCTCGGAACCCAGCAGCTCGATGCTGACTTCCTTGTATGGACCCCAGCCGCGCTCGGCGAGCATTTCCTCGGTCTTGTTGATGATCGCCTGGCTAACGCGCTGGGCTTTTTTCACCGCATCAACACCAGCCATCAGGCAGCTCGCCGTGCAGCGGAAACCGTCCGGGTAGGTGGCGCTGACTTTGTATTGATCAGTTGGCGGCAGGCCGCGGGCGCCTTTCAGCTCCACACGGTTGTCGCCGACCTGGCTCAGTTGCACCTGGGTGAAATCGCAGAGTACATCGGGCAGGTAATAGGCACGTGGATCGCCGATTTCATAGAGCATCTGCTCGCCCACGGTAAAAGGCGTGACCAAGCCGCCGGAACCATCCGGCTTGGTCACGACAAAACTGCCGTCGGCCGCCACTTCCACCACCGGGAAGCCGATATGCTCAAAATCCGGCACGCTTTGCCAATCGGTGAAGTTGCCGCCGGTGCACTGCGCGCCGCATTCGATGATATGCCCGGCCAGCGCGGCCTGAGCCAGTTGGTCGTAGTCGCTCCAGCTCCAGCCGAATTCATGCATCAGGGCGGCGCTGACCACCGCGCTGTCGACCACGCGGCCGGTGATGACGATATCTGCGCCGAGCTTCAAGGCTTCGAGGATGCCCGGTGCGCCCAAGTAGGCGTTGACCGAGACGCAGAAGGGCGGCAGTGGGGCGCCGCTGAACATCTCGACTGTGCCGGCCTTGGCTAGTTCACCGAGCTTGGGTTGCAGGTTGTCGCCGTGCAGCACGGCAATCTTCAGATTGACTCCGGCCTGCTCACAGGCGGCGGCCAAAGCAGCAGCGCAAGCGCTGGGGTTAACCCCGCCGGCGTTGCTGATCACGCGGGTTTTCTTCTGGGCGATGTCCTGCAGCAGCGGCGCGAGGGTTTCCACAAAGTCGGTGGCGTAGCCGGCGTCGGGCTTCTTCATCCGCGCGCCGGCCATGATCGACATGGTTACTTCGGCCAGGTAGTCGAATACCAGGTAATCCAGTTCGGTGCCTTTTACCAGCTGGGCGGCGGCGGTGCTGGTGTCGCCCCAGAAGGCGGAAGCGCAGCCGATGCGTACGGTTTTAGTCATTGGAATAGGTCCGCAACACATGAATAAGGTGAATCGAAGGCTACCAAGCAAGCGCTTGGTTGAAAAGCCCCGCGGCGAATCTTTCTAACCGAAAGTGTGGCCAAGCGCTTGCTTGGGTGGCTGGCGCAGCATAAATTTCACTAATAACGACAAGCACTTGGGTAAACCAGCTGAGAACCAGCGTGCAATTGCACACTGGGCCGCTTGGCCCGAGGCATAAAGAGAGTTGGAGAGTACTTAGCGTGGATGATCAACAAGCGCAGGCGGTGATGCAGCAACTGGTGGCCAGCGGGCAGATCACCGACCCGGACAGCGCGCGCGGCAAGCTGCTGCAAACCGCCGCGCACCTGTTTCGCAGCAAGGGTTATGAGCGCACCACAGTGCGCGATCTGGCCAGCGCCGTGGGCATTCAGTCCGGCAGCATCTTTCATCACTTCAAGAGCAAGGACGAAATCCTGCGTTCGGTGATGGAGGAGACCATTCGCTACAACACCGCGCTAATGCAGGCCTCCTTGGCCGAAGCCAGCGACCTGCGCGGCCGCGTGCTGGCGCTGATTCGCTGCGAATTGCAGTCGATCATGGGCGGCACGGGTGAGGCCATGGCGGTGCTGGTATACGAGTGGCGTTCGCTGTCGGAGCCGGGCCGCGAATTTATCCTGGAGCTGCGCGATAACTACGAACAGCTTTGGCTGCAGGTGCTGGGTGAGGCCAAGGCTGCCGGCTACTTCAAGGCTGACCCGTTTATTTTGCGTCGCCTGCTGACTGGCGCACTGAGCTGGACCACCACCTGGTTCCGTCCAGAAGGGCCGATGACCCTCGACCAGCTGGCCGAGGAGGCGCTGTCGCTGGTGCTCAAGGACGCTTGAGGAAATTCAGCTACGCTAGGGTGGCACATTGATAGTATTTTGGCGCCAACGGATTGCGAGCGTTTCAGGTCACGGAAGAAGTCGCTGCGTTTTGTTCTGAGGTTCGCCGTTTGGCCACGCTGTTACGAGGTTTACTGCTCGGCTTGCTGTTTTCTGTGGTGTGCGTTGCACAGGCCGCGGAAGAGGTGCGAGTGGGGGCCTATCATTTCCCGCCTTATGTGATTAAACCGGAAAGCGAGCGCCCTGGTGGCCTGTTGCCGGAACTGCTGCAGGCGCTTAATCAGCTGCAAAGCGACTACCGTTTTACCCTGGTCGCGACCTCGACGATGCGCCGCTATCGCGATCTGCAAAGCGGCCGTTTCGACCTGATCCTGTTTGAATCTCCGGCCTGGGGCTGGCAGGACACCGCACATGCTGCGCTGGATCTGCATATCGAAGATGCCGAAGTCTATGTCGCACGCCTGCAGCCCGGGCGTGACCAGCGCTATTTCGACTCGCTCGAAGACAAACGCATGGCCCTGTACAGCGGTTATCACTACGGTTTTGCCGGGTTCAACTCGGATAAACAGTTTCTCAGCGATACATTCAACGCGGTGCTGACCTACTCCCACGACAGCAACCTGGTCATGCTGCTGCGCGGCCGGGCTGATGTGGCAGTAGTCACGCGTTCTTATCTGCGCGCCTACCAGCAGCGCTATCCGGAGCAGAGCAGCGCCTTGCTGGTGTCTCAGCGCGTCGATCAGGTTTACCAGCATCAGGCGCTGTTCCGCCCGGAGTCGACCATGCAGCCACAGGCGTTTGCAGAGCTGCTTAAACAACTCAATCGCGACAAGCAGTTGGATAAGTTGCTGGGGCGTTATCACCTGCGTGACGCATCGGTGCTAATAAATGACTGAAAATGCTCTGTTCGGTCAGATTTGCCTGAGTTAGGCTGCAGTTACTCGAAAAATAAGGAAGTTGGCGGCAAATGGGGCTCTTCAAACGTGGGGTAAGCAGGTTTTTCGGCATGGGCCTGGCGTTGCTGCTGGCCGGGCCACTTATGGCTGCGCAGGACGTGCGCGTGGCTGCTGTGTATTTCCCACCCTATGTGTTCAAACCTGAACAGGCCCAGCCTACCGGTTTGCTCGATGAGTTGGTGGCGGCGCTGAACCAGGCCCAGACGGACTACCGCTTTGTAATGGTGCCTACCGCAGTTAAACGGCGGTTTCGTGACCTCGAGCAACAGCGCATTGACCTGGCGATTTTCGAGAATCCCGGTTGGGGCTGGCAGGACGTTCCGCATGTGGCCCTGGATATGGGCCTGGAAGACTCCGAAGTATTTGTCGCCCGCGCTGAGCCGGGCCGCGATCAGGGTTATTTCGACTCGCTCAAAGGCAAGCGTCTGGCGCTCTACCACGGTTATCACTATGCCTTTGCCAGTTTCAATGCCGAGCCGAATCACCTGATCAAGACCTTCAACGCCACCTTGACCCATTCCCACGAAAGCAATCTGTTGATGGTGTTGCACCAGCGGGCGGAAATCGCCTTGGTAACGCGCTCCTATATCGGCGATTTTCTCGAACGCAATCGGCAATACGCTGGCCAGTTGCTGATTTCTGAACGCGCCGATCAGCGCTATCGCCATCATGTGCTGTTACGTCCACAAGCGCCGATCACGCCTGAGCAATTTATGGCGCTGTATGAGCCGTTGCGCAGTAACGGCCAGCTGGAGAAGATTTTCAGCCGCTATCAGGTCGCCGTTATCCCACGCGTAACGGATAGCTCAATAGCAACAGGTGCAGCACATTGACCGCGCCATGCAGGGCGATGGCCAAGCTGAGCCGCCCGCTAAGGTGAAAGATCAGCCCATAGCCCAGGCCGGCGACGCCTGCGACCACGGCAAATAACGGACTGAACGGCAGGTGCACGGCGGCGAACAGCAGCGCCGTCAGGCCAATCCCCGCCCAGGTGCCAAGCCAGCTGACCAGGCGGCTTTGCAGCAAACCGCGAAACAGCAGTTCCTCGGCCAGCACGGCCACTCCCAGATTGACCGCCAACCACAGCCACAATTGCGCGGGCCATTTCGGCTGCCAGCCAACCAGGCCCAGCGCCAATGCCAGCAGCGGTACACCGAGCAGAGTCAGTGCGGCCGTTAGCCAGACGCCGGTTGAAAGCGCTTTGCTCGGCGTTTTTTGCCCCAGCCACCAGGCCAGCAGCGTGACGCCGACCAGCAGCTTGTCCCAGGACAAACGCAGGGCGTAAGGCGCCGCATCGGCACTGAGTTGCCGCGGTGGCCACAGCGCGGTGGCGCTAAAACCGGGGGTGAGGTGCGCGGCGAAGGCGATGCAGGCCAGCAGGCTCAGCCCAGTCCACAGCGCGCTGGGCAGGTATTTGTCGGCATACAGCAGTAATGCGCAGAGCGCGGCCCCGGCGGCCAGCCCCGGCAGCTGGATATAACCCAGGGCAAACCCGCTGGCCAGGCACAGGGCTGGCAGCAGCAGGCGCAGATGCAATGGCATGCGTCGTCCTTGTGGTTCGCGGTTAAGGCTCGCGGGCGTCCTTGGCTTCTTGCTCAAGCTGGCGTTGGCGAATCTTCGCCAGCTGTTCCTCGCTTAGCGGCAGCGGTTTGGCCGTGCGCAGCAGCACCATCAAGCCACTCACGATGGAGCCCAGCACCAGAAGCATCAGCAGCCAGATATACCAGGTCATAACACCATCCTTGCAGGGTTGAGCCGCCACCATAGCGTGCGACGGCCGTCAATTAAACGGCAACAGCGTACCGCCGTGGAGCGCGCGGCGCTCTGTTGCGGGGTAAATGACTGTGATGACTGTCACATGGCAGCAACTTGGCGCTGGTTGAATGGCGGCTTTCCAACGCACAGGGAGTTTGCCCATGACCACTGCCAGCGCACTTACGCGCTTGCTCAAGCCGGTTACGCCGTTGGCTGCGGACATGAGCATCGCCGATGTGGCGGATCGTCTGCTGACGCCGGAGCACAAAGCCTTTCTCTCGCTGCCAATTGTTGATAACGCTGGCAGGCCATTGGGCCTGGTCAGCCGCAGCACCTTGCAGGACATCTTTATGCAGCGCTTCGGCCGCGACCTGCGCGGCCGCCATGCGGTGCAGGAAGTGATGAACCCGGCGCCGCTGGTGGTCAGCCTGGAGACCAGCCTGGAGGATGCGGCCAAGCAGATCACCGGGCAGCTGCAATATCCGATCACCGAGGACTTTATCCTGGTCGACGACCAGGGCCTGTATCGCGGCCTGGGCACCGTGCTCGACCTGCTCAAGGCCATGGAGGCGCGCATCGCCCAGCGCAATCTGGTGCTGCGCAAGGCGCTGGTGGAACTCAAGGAGTCGCAGACCCAGCTGGTGCAGTCAGAAAAAATGGCCTCGCTTGGGCAGATGGTCGCCGGCGTCGCCCACGAACTGAACACGCCGCTAGGCTATGTGAAAAACAACGTGCAGCTGCTGCGCGAACTGAGTGCGCCGCTGTTCGAACTGGCCGAGGCGCAGGCTGTGCTGGGCGACTGCCTGAACGATCCGACCTGCGATGAAGCGCGCCTGGCCATGGCCCTGGACACTGCCGCCGAGGCGCGCGTCAAGGCTGCGCCGGAACTGCTGGTGGACGACTTTACCCAGCTGTTCAGCGACACCCTGTATGGCCTGGAGCAGATTGCCGAACTGGTGGTCGGGCTGAAGGATTTCGCCCGCCTGGACCGCGCCATGAGCGAGGAGGTCGACCTCAATGAGTGCATCCGCAGCGCCCTGGTGATTGCCCGCAACGGCATCAAGGACAAGGCCGAAACCATCCTGCAGCTCGGCGAGTTGCCGCGCATTCCCTGCGCGCCGTCGCAGATCAACCAGGTGCTGCTCAACCTGCTCAACAACGCCGCCCAGGCCATCGATGGCTTCGGTCAGATTCTGGTGAAAACCTGGGCCGATGACAGCGCGGTGTTTGTTTCCGTGCAGGACTCCGGGCGCGGCATGCCCGCTGAGGTGCTGGCGCGCATCTTTGATCCGTTTTTCACCACCAAACCGGTAGGGCAGGGCACCGGGCTGGGGCTGTCGATCAGCTACAAGATCATCCAGGACCACGGCGGGCAGATTCGTGCAGCGTCCGAGCCCGGGCGCGGTACACGCTTTCTGATTCGTCTGCCGCGCCCGCAGGCGCTGCCACTACAACGGAGTGCCTGATATGAGCGAGCCGATTCGTATTCTGTTTGTCGACGACGAAGAGCGCATTCTGCGCAGCCTGGCCCTGCAGTTTCGCCGTGAATATGAAGTGCTGACTGAGAGCGACCCGCGTCGCGCCCTGGAGCGGCTGAAAAGTGAAAATGTGCAGATCATCGTCAGCGACCAGCGCATGCCGCAGATGAGCGGCGCCGAGCTGCTGGCCCAGGCGCGTGAGATTGCTCCCGATACCCTGCGCATTCTGCTGACCGGCTACAGCGATCTGGATGCCGCTGTGGAGGCGCTTAACAGTGGTGGCATCTTCCGTTACCTGACCAAACCCTGGGACCAGCAGGAAATGGCCTTCACCCTGCGCCAGGCGGCGCAGATTGCCGCACGCCAGTTGCACGCGCCGAAAGTCTCGGCAGCCATACCGCAGGCGGCGCTCAATGTGCTGCTCTTGGATGAGGATGCGCCGACCCTGGCTGTGGTGGCCGAGTTCTGCGTGGCCGGCGGTCATCGCTTACTGCGCGCGGCATCGCTGAGTGAGGCTGTGGCGCTGCTGAACAGCCAGCCGATTGATCTGTTGGTCAGTGACCTGCAAGTGGCAGGCGAAGACACCGCGCCGCTGTTGAAAAGCCTGGCCCAGGCCCATCCACGTTTGCTCAGTCTGGTGGTGACGCCGTTCTGCGATACCCAGGCGCTGCTCAAGTTGATCAACGAGGCGCAGATTTTCCGTTACCTGCCCAAGCCGATTCGGCGCGGTCTGTTCGACAAGGGTTTGCTGGCAGCGGCCGAGCAGGCGCAGATCTGGCGCGCGCAGCCGGCGCAGGTGGTCACCCGCCTGGCGCAGCAGCCGCGTGAAGAGCGGGATCGGGAGAAGGTTGGCAGTTTGCTCGGCATGCTCGGGCGTTTGCGTGAACGCCTGATTGCCTGAGTGGACCAGAAATTGTTCGCGGGCATGGCCCGCTTGTGTCTTGCCCCCACGATAAAATCGGGGGTGAGAGCGACGGACAGCAAGCTGAATGGCCGGTGTGCTTGAAGCACGTGTAGGAGCTCAAGCTGCTGTCCGTCCGCCTCTGACCTTAAGCCC